>Ga0256826_1002273_pt1 | contig 11741 bp, 12 predicted proteins | sample CV79metaG_FD_185975 | JGI IMG/M metagenome (GOLD analysis project Ga0256826, IMG submission 185975) | Hydrothermal vent microbial communities from East Pacific Rise, Pacific Ocean - CV79 | ecosystem: Environmental > Aquatic > Marine > Hydrothermal vents | place: Pacific Ocean: East Pacific Rise... | reverse complement strand
TTAGATGTCGTTGCAAACAAAGAGAGAGAAAAAAATAGTAGGAGAAAGAGAGTTTTCATATATCAAACCTTTTAACTGTAATTGAGTTAAAAGTTTAGCTTAAAAAATCTAAAATGGTTTGATATATATCAAGGCTTATTGGCGTTTACTTAGAAACTTTAGCCTTTAAGTCGTCCTCTTGCATTGAAGCACTTACGTACTTGATAACTACTACATCTTCAGTCTCATTTATGTACCACTCTGCAATATTTTCATTCTCTAAAGCATGAAGCTTATCGAAGTCAATCTCACTCTGTGTGATATATAAATGTGAATGGCGTTTAGGATTTTGAAGTTTAAATATAGTCCAAACTAGCCATAAAATAATGATAGAAGAGATAGTAATTGCTAGAGTCTCTCTATCACTTATCTCCAGGTAAAGACCTGCAAATGTTCCACCTAAGAAAGTAAAGAAGTAAGCAGCAGAGTTAGAGATACCAAGTGCAGCACCTTTTTGGTGAACTTTTGCAAACTTAGATATCATAGACTGAACAAGTGGTTCCATCATATTAAACGCCACAAAGAAAGCTACAACACCTAAGATAAATACTGTGCTTGAGTTTGTAAAGCCCATGATTAAAAATGAAACAAGAAATAAAACGATAGAGATTAAAAATATCTGCTTAGGAATGTTTTTCTTCTCACCAAAAACTGCAGCAGGACCCATAGCGATAAGACCAGCTATCATAGCAGGAACATAAGCCATCCATAACTCAGATTTTTCCCAAGCAAAACCATACTCAGGCTTTGTTAAGATGATAGGAATAAGTACAAACGCCATAGTCATAAGACCCTTTTGCATAGCATTTATGATAATCATATTTAAAAGATTGTTGTCTTTTAAAATATCTGAAGTCTTTACTGTACCGTGGTAAATATGTTTAATCTTTGGCGGAGTTGGCACCTTTGTAAAAAGAACTACAATAGCAAGAACTGCTAAAACAGCAGTAATGATAAAGATAGTACTGATTCCAAAGTTAGCAGCTACAACAGGACCAAGACCCATAGCAAGTGCAAAACTCATAGCGATAAACCCACCCATGATTGCCATTGCTTTACCACGAACTTCCTCTTCAACAAGATCAGAAATCATAGCTGTTACAACAGAACCAATAGCTCCCGCACCCTGTAAGAAACGTCCAAACATAAGAGTATAGATGTCAGTTGAAAAAGCACAGATAAGTGAACCGATAAGAAAAATAAGAAGACCAAAAAGAATAGTTGGTTTACGTCCAAACTTATCACTCATAGTTCCAAATGGTACTTGAAAGATAGCTTGTGTTAAAGCATAACCACCAACGATGATACCAACAAGAAAAGGTGTAGCCCCTTCAAGATCAAGTGCATAAACTGAAAGAACAGGTAAAACTAAAAAGAGTCCTAAAAATCTTAGGAACAAAATAGAGGAGAGAGGAAGTACTTTTTTGAACATATAAAGCCTTTATAGTATATAATTGCGAAATTATAACCAAACAATATTACAGAAAAGAAAAGGGAAGAAGATTTGAAATTAGTTTTAGCTACGTCTAATAAAGGCAAAGTAAGAGAGATAAAAGCACTCTGTGAGGAGTATGAAGTAGTTCCCTACTCTGAGCTTATAGAAGAGTTTGAAATCATTGAGGATGCAGATACTTTTAAGGACAATGCACTCATAAAAGCACGAGCAGTTTTTAAGGCACTTGGTGATGATGGTGTAACTGTTATAGCTGATGATAGTGGTATAAGTGTAGAGGTTCTTGATGGTGCACCGGGAATTTATAGTGCAAGATATGGTGGAGAAGATGCAGATGATAAAGATAACCTTCGTAAACTTATGAAAGACATAAGTGCTAAGGGTGTAGAGAGCTCACCTGCATTTTATACAGCAGCAATAGCTATAGTTACAAAAGACTTAGAAAGAACTGTTCATGGTTGGATGTATGGCACAGCTTTAACTGAGTCAAAAGGTGAGGGTGGGTTTGGATATGATCCTATGTTTATACCATCAGGGTATGATGAAACTTTAGGTGAGTTAGATGATGAGACAAAAAAGAAGCTGTCTCATCGTTCAAAAGCCTTAAGTCTTGCAAAAAAAGTATTAAAAACTCTATAATATCTTAATACTTAGTCTGCAAAACTCATCTTCTAATCTGTTTAAAAACATATGTAGGTGGGCGTTATATCGATTTAAAATTTTCACGATATCTCCTTTAACATTGATCTGTTAAAAGAATAGAAGCAATTTTAGTACCATTTAGAAAGGCAAAATCTATGAAAAAACTATTTACTAGCATAATCATAGGACTTATTAGTTCTACTTTAGTCTCAGCTGAGAGCTTAGATTTAAGAGAAATACTTAAAAGTGCTAATGTGAGTATTGATTATAAAGCTTTAGATGCTGGGGAGATTATTTATACATCGAGGAAGGAGCTAGAGACTACAGATACTTCTATTGCAGTGGGTATGGGACTCTATGTAAAAGGTTCATATACGGATGTTTTAGCCGATTTTAAAGCTCAAAATAATCAACTTTCTTCATATTTTGAAGCTATTGTAGTCGAGATTAAAGAGTTTAAAAATATAGAACCATACTTTAAGAGAGTAAAATTTACTAAGAGTGAAAATGATGAAGTTCAAAGACTCCTCATATATGATGATGGAAAAGAGTTTAATTTTAGTGATGCTGAGGTAAGTACTTTAAAGAGGACTACTAAAGAGAAGGGCTTAAGTGCTCAGCAAGCGAGTGTTTTTTTTAAAAATTTATTAAAATCAAGAACAGAAACTTACCTTAAAGAAGGTGTTTTAGGTATTGAATCTTACAATCATGCAGATGAAGATACAAGTGTAAAAAATGATCTACAAACTTCAAGCTTGCATTTTAATGTACTTAAAAATCATTTTCCTATACTCTATAAAGATTATTTGCATTATCCAAATATTACATCAAATATATATGAGCAGAAATTTTATTGGCTTAAAGATAAGATTGAAGGGAGACTTACTTTTACTTTAAAGCATCAAATGATAGAGGAAAAAAATCATTTTTTCCTAATTTTAGAGAGACAGTTTTATATCTCAAATGGACTAGATACTCTTCAGACACAGATACTTTGTATTCCATACAAAGAGGGTACATTTATAGCACTCTCTTCACAAAGTTTCACACCTAAAGTTTCTGGTTTTGGAAGAAGAATTTCTGTGCGTGTTGGTCGTCATATAATGAGTGAAAATATTAGACCAATGTTTGAAAATCTACAAAAAAAGTATAATTAGTTAAAAAGGGCTAGAAGAACTACCCCAAAAATAATTCTATAGATACCAAATGCTACAAATGTGAACTTTTCTAAAAACTTCATAAATAGTTTGATCGTTATAAAGGCCACAATGAAAGAGACAATAAAACCAACACCAAGAGTCATAAGATTTGCATCGTTAAAATCTTTATAATGTTTAAGCAAGTCATATGCTGTAACAGCACTCATAACTGGGAAAGCAAGTAAGAAACTAAACTCAGCACTTGCCTTTCTACTTAAACCAACAAGTAGGGCTCCTATAATGGTAGAACCAGCTCTACTTGTGCCCGGAACCAGTGCAAAAATCTGTGCAAATCCAATTACAAGAGACTGTTTGAGTGTTACATCTTCTACATCATCTATAAGTATTTTTCCCTCTATTATAAAGAACTTTTCTACTATAAGAAATACTATACCACCAACTATAAACATAATAGCAACTATATTGACACTAAAGAGCTCTTTTATTTGGTGAGAAAAAACAAATCCAACAGCACCAATAGGAACAAATGCTATAAACACTTTTGTCCAAAGGTCGATTTTTTTAATTGTAAACTTATCTTTATAATTAAAAATTACAGCTAAAATCGCTGCAAATTGAATGATGACTTCATAAGCTTTAGTTACTGCTGTTTGGTCGATACCCATAAAATGGCTTGCAACTATTAAATGACCTGTTGATGATATAGGAAGAAACTCTGTGAAGCCTTCTATAATTCCTAAAATTATTGAACTAAATATATCCATAATTACCCTTATTGTAAAATTGAGATTTTTTAACGACAGTTAAAGAGTTGTTTTAATTTTTCTATGATAGAATCTCGTAATGACATTTTAGCATACACAGAGGTAAAAAATGAATTTATTAATTGTTGATGATAGTAAAATTGTTAGACGTGTTTTAACAAATACGATGACACGTTACTTTAAAGCACCTAAATGGAGTGAATTAAATCTTTTTGAAGCTGAAGACGGTAATGCTGCTATGGAAATCATGAAAAAAGAAAAAATTGATATTATGCTTTTAGATTGGAATATGCCAAATATGACTGGTCCAGAAGTTGTAGAAGCTGTTCGTGCAAATAAAGAGTGGAATAAAACTCGTATTGTCATGGCAACAACAGAAGGTTCTAAATCAAGTGTACTTGCTATGATAAAAAAAGGTGCTAATGGCTATATGGTTAAACCATTTCAAGAAGATGCTATCTTTAAAACAATGGATACAATTACAGCAAGAATGCCAAAGTAAACTAGTCCTCCTTTAAACTTTAAAGAATTTTCGATATAATACGAGGTTTTATTTTATCTCGATAGGAAATTTTATATGTTACTTTTTACACCTGGACCAACTCCGGTTCCACAAAATGTTCGCAATGCCATGAGTGATGAGACTATGCATCATCGTACTCCTGAGTTTGAAGTGATTTTTGAGACAACTCGTAAACACCTTTTTAAGCTTTTTGCTACTGATGAAGTAGTGATGATTGCATCTTCTGGTACTGGTGCTATGGAAGCAGCTGTTATAAATCTTTGTAAAAATACACTTCTTTCTGTGAATTCTGGAAAATTTGGTGAACGTTTTGGCAAGATTGCTACTGCTCATGGACTTAAAAATATTGAGATTAAAAATGAATGGAATACTCCTGTTTCAGTTGAAGCAGTTGTAAATGCAGTAAAAGCCAACTCAGATATCGATGCTATTGCAGTACAGATTAGTGAATCTGCTGGTGGACTTCGTCATCCTGTTGAAGAGCTAGCTGAAGCTGTAAAAGCGATAAATCCAAAAATTATGATTATTGCTGATGGTATTACTGCTGTTGGTGTTGAACGTATTAATGTAGATAATATTGACTGTCTTATAGCCGGAAGCCAAAAAGCTCTTATGCTTCCTCCTGGTTTAGCTATTCTTGGTCTTTCAAATGCCGCTATTGAGACTATTGGTTCTGGTGTTGGTTACTATCTGAATCTCGCTTCAGAGATTAAAAAACAGCGTCAAAATACAACAGCATATACTGCAGCGACTACTCTTATTATCGGTCTTTTAGAAGTTCTAGAGACTATAGAAAAAGAGGGTGGAGTAGGTGTTCTTTACTGTAACACAGCAAGACGTGCTAAAGCTACGAAAGCTGCACTTCAAGCGATAGGCCTACATATATACCCAAGTGTACCTGCGAAAAGTATGACAACTATTGATGATGTCGATGCTGCAAAAATTCGTACTGCTTTAAAAGAAGAATATGGAGTAAATGTTGCAGGTGGTCAAGATCATTTAAAAGGTAAGATTTTCCGTATAAACCAAATGGGACTTATTGCAAGTTATGAATCTATCTGGGTTGTAAACTCTATAGAACTTATTTTACACCGTATGGGTAGACTAGAGTATTCTGGTCTTGCTTCAAAAGTATATAATGAGACTTATTTTAAAACAGCCTTAGAAAAAAAAGAGATATAGATGATACTAGAACATGAAATTCCTAACGGTAGTAAGCTTTACTTTGGTGAGTCTGCGAAAGTTAAACGCCGTATTGAAACTGTAGCGAGTGAAATCCTTGATACAAATGGATTTGAAGAGATTGTAACACCTATCTTCTCATATCACCAACATTTAAGCATCGCAGATGAGCGTGAGCTTATCAAGGTAAATGATGCGAAAAACAACTCTCTTTCTCTTCGTGCAGACTCAACTATTGATGTTGTTCGTATTATTGAGAAGCGCTTAGGGGCCAACTATTCACAGAAAAAATGGTTTTACATTCAACCTGTAGTAACTTACCCAACAACTGAGCAGTATCAAGTGGGTGTTGAATTTATGGGTGAAAAAAAACTCTCTTCAGTTGCATCTTTAGCAAGAGAGATTTTTGAGAAGTTGAAAGTTAAACCACTTATGCAGATCTCAAATATTAAAATTCCTGAACTACTTGTGGAAATATTTGACGAACTCTGTATTGATGATTTTAGACATATTAATATTGACAAGTTTATCTCACTCAAGCAAGAGTGGCTTACAAAGCTTGTATATTTACAGTATGTTGAGCAGATAGATGAAGTGATGGCAATAGCTCCAGACTCTATAGTTGCAGAACTTCAAAAAATGAAAGACTTATGTTCAGAGATGTCATGTGAAAATACAGTTCTTGCACCAATGTACTATGCAAAAATGCTCTACTATGATGAGCTCTTTTTTAGATGTATCGCAGGAAATGAAGTATATGCTCGTGGTGGAAGATACAAAAATGAGGACCTTACATCAGTAGGTTTCGCAATATACACAGATGCACTCTGTGAAGAATTAACTAAATAATTATTAGAAAAAAGAGGAAAATATGAAAGCAGATTTAATCGTAGGTATCCAATGGGGTGATGAAGGTAAGGGGAAAATAGTAGATAGATTAGCTTGTGAATATGATATGGTATGTCGTAGCCAAGGTGGTCATAATGCTGGACACACTATCTGGGTTGATGGTGTTAAGTTTGCACTTCACTTAGTTCCTTCAGGTGTACTAAACCCTAAAGCTATCAATGTAGTTGGTAATGGTGTAGTTCTCTCTCCTGAGTCTATCATAAAAGAGATGGTTCAGTTTGAAGGTCTTGAAGGTCGTCTTTTTATCTCTGATAAAGCACACTTAAATCTTTACTACCATGCACTTATCGACCAAGCAAAAGAGCGTCTTAAAGGTGATAAAGCTATCGGTACAACTGGTAAGGGAATTGGGCCTGCTTATGCAGACAAGATTAACCGTACTGGTTTTCGTGTTGGTGAACTTCTGAATCCTGCAAAACTTACTATTTCTATTATTGAGTATTTTGAGCAAAATAGAAAAATCTTTGATATTTATGAAATTCCAACTCCTAAAGAAGCTGAACTTCTTGCAGAGTTAGAAGGTTATAAAGCTAAGTTAGCTCCTTTTATTACAGATACAACGCAACTTGTATGGAAAGCTCTTGATGAGAATAAAAGAATTTTACTAGAGGGTGCACAAGGTACACTTCTTGACATCGACCATGGAACTTACCCATATGTAACATCTTCTGCGACTGTATCTGCTGGTGCATGTACTGGTCTTGGGATTAACCCTAAAGATATTGGTAAAGTTATAGGTATCGTTAAAGCTTACTGTACTCGTGTTGGTAATGGCCCATTCCCATCTGAAGACTTTGGCGAAGATGGTCAGCGTTTAGGTGAACAAGGTCATGAGTTTGGAACTACAACAGGTCGTGCAAGAAGATGTGGTTGGTTTGATGCAGTTGCAACTCGTCATGCAGCACGTTTAAATGGTTGTGATGAACTAGCATTAATGAAACTTGATGTTCTTGATGGATTTGACGAAGTTAAACTTTGTGTAGCTTATGAGTTAAATGGTGAGACTATTGACTATATGCCATCAGATTTAGAGTCTGTTAAACCGATTTATAAAACTTTCAAAGGGTGGAACAATTCAGTTGGAGCTAGAACTTTTGATGCACTTCCTAAAGATGCACAAGATTTTGTAAAAACAATTGAAGAGATTAGTAAAACTAAGGTCGGTATAATCTCAACATCACCTGAAAGAGATGATACAATAATCCTCTAAAGGCTTTTAAGTATGAAGACTCGTTACACATCTCTTGTAAGTGTAAAAAAAAACATGATGCAAAAGAGTGAACAAGTGCTTCAAGCTGCAAATGCAAACTTAAACAGTGCCCTTATTGCATTAGAGATTTCTCTAGATGAATTGGGTGAACTTCATACTCCAAAATCTGGACAAATTTCCGACTTTCTTTCTCATAGATCACTTCTTGACTCCCAAAGAGCTGTCATAAATCATAATCAAGAATGGGTGGCATTTGCAAGAGCTGAAATAGGTCAAGCAAAAGAACAACTTAAACTTGATACCATAGAATTTGAAAAATTCAACTATCTTGAAGTCCAAGAGATAAAAGTGATACTTCAAAAACGTAAAATTCAAGAGGCAAAAGATTTAGATGAAATCGCGCTTATGACTTACGATAAAAAAGCAAATAGTAAGGAAACTTTATGAAAATAGCATTACTAATATCTTTAATATATGCATCACTTTTTGCACTTCAAACAAGTGATAAACTTTTTGAATGTACAGAGATATTTAAAGAGCGTAAAAATGAACTTCTTGTTGAACTTGAACGTATAGATGAGCAAAAGCAGGCTCTAAGTGCTCTTAAAACTGCAACAGAAGAGTTACTTAAACAAAAAGAGTCAAAGCTCTCTCAACAAGAGGAGATAGTGGATTCAAAACTGAGTGAAATTACTAAAAAAGAAGAAAATATCAAAAAAATGATGACACGAAATGAGACTGCCCTTAAAGAGCTCAAAAGTACTAAAATGAGTAAAATAGCACAAACTTTCTCAAAAATGAAACCAGCAGCAGCTTCAAATATCTTATCAGACATGGGAGCGAATGATGCAACTCTTATCCTTCAATCATTAAAACCAAAGGTAGTTGGTAAGATATTAACTAAAATGGATGCAAAAAAAGCATCAGAATTAACACAACTTTTAAGCAAATAATTCTCAACTAATCAGATTTTTACCTTACTTATTGTAAAATGTCCAAATTTAATAAATAAGTAGGGTCCTCAAAGATGAAAATATCACTAAAAACTATTCCCCATATATCAAATAAAATTGCAATTGATTTAAATAAAAGTGGTGTTGTAACTATGACAAGTGGACTTGAAAGAGTTACTCAAGAAGCACATAAGGTTCTTGAAGAAGACTATAAAAAAGAGTTAGCACTAGAAGAAAAAGTAAATGACATCTGTGATGAAAATGAAGAAGAGATAGAGTTTATGTTAGCCGATGAACGCCAACTTTTCTTTATGATTAAGAAAAAATTAGCACCTGAATTTGGTGTTATTCTTAACTATGAAGAGCGTTTTTCAGATATTGCTCACAAAATTTTAGATGAACTTTATGAAGAGGATTTAATTCACTTTGATGTTACAGAAAATCGTGTTAAAAATGTTATCTACAATGCCATGACAAACTTCTTAGCTGATGCAAGTGAAATAGAAGACGCAGTAATGGATAAAATCCGTTCTTATAAGAAAAAGTATATTCCTGGAACAGATGAATTTGATATTTTACATGAAAAACTTTATCATGAAGAGATGATGAAAAGAGGTATGGAGTAATGAGTATGAACAGTGAACTAAAAAAAGCTTATATTTATCTTGAAAATGGGACTCTTTTAGAAGCAAATAGCTTTGGTGCTTCTGCTACAGTTGTCGGTGAGATAGTTTTTAACACATCAATGAGTGGATACCAAGAGATAATGAGTGATCCATCTTATGCAGGTCAATTTGTAACTTTTACAACACCAGAGATAGGTAATGTTGGTGTAAATGAGCAAGATATGGAAAGTGGCTCTGCTCATGCAAAAGGTATGATAGTACGAAAATATCAAAAACGTTACTCAAACTTTAGAGCTGAAGGTTCTTTATCAGACTTTTTACTAAAACATAATGTTATGGGTATCTGTGATGTCGATACTAGATATTTAACAAAAATGATAAGAAGTGAAGGTGCAATGATGATGGTAGCTTCAACTGTAATTAGTGATAAAGAAGAGCTTAAAAAAGTTTTAGAATCTTCTCCTAGAATTGAAGATGTGAACTATATAGAGCAAGTAAGTACAAAAAAAGCTTATAAACATACAAGTAGTACATATAATGAAAAAGAGGGATTTTCTTACGAAGATGCACCTAAGTCTCAGGCGAAAATAGCTGTTATAGATTTTGGTGTTAAACGTAATATTTTAAATGAAATCGTATCTGCTGGAATTAGTGTAGATGTTCTTCCAAATGACTTTAAAGCAGAAGACTTAATAGCACAGTATGAAGATAAAACTATTGATGGTGTTTTTCTCTCAAATGGTCCTGGTGATCCACTAGTTCTTAAAAAAGAGCAAGAGCAGATTAAAAAACTTATAGCTGCAAAAGTTCCTATGTTCGGAATCTGTCTTGGACACCAACTCTTAAGTATTTCTCACGGTTATGATACATTTAAACTTAAGTTCGGTCATCATGGTGGAAACCACCCTGTTAAAAATGAAAAAACAGGTCTTGTAGAGATTACAGCACAAAATCATAACTACAATGTTCCTGATAATATTACAGAGATTGCAACTGTAACACATACAAACCTTTTTGATGAAACAATCGAAGGTTTAAGTTATAATAATGCACCAATATTTTCAGTACAACATCACCCAGAATCTTCACCTGGTCCAAAAGAGAGTCGCTACATATTTAGTGAATTTCTTTCTCTTATAAAGAGATAAATAGCAGTGCTTTACAAGCATTGTTAACAGTGATGATACCAAACACCTTTCCTTAATCAAATATAAAATTCCAAAAGTAAACAAAAAGATAATAAATCTTATAATTTAACAGTAAATTAAGATTCTTTAAACAAATCTATTGCTAATATACAATGTTAATTAGTTTAGTAAATAACCTCTTGGTATTTACTAAACATAATTGCTTTGAATCTTAAGGAGGCTATATATGGAGAATCGTCCATTAGAGTACGACTACACTATTGCAAAGTTGTTCATGCTAACTACCATCGCTACAGGTATTGTTGGTATGCTCGTCGGTGTAATATTAGCGTTTGAGCTTGCTTTTCCAAGTATTAATACAATACTAGGATCAGGACTTGCTGAATACACTAACTTTAGTCGTCTTCGTCCACTGCATACAGATGCAGTAATTTTTGGTTTTACACTAAGTGGTGTTTTTGCTACTTGGTATTATGTTGGTCAACGTGTACTTAAAGTATCGATGGCAGAATCTAAGTTTTTAATGAGTATCGGGTATATTCATTTCACACTTTATGTTATCGGTGTTGCTGCTGTTATCTTTTCACTACTTGCAGGTGTTACTACATCTAAAGAGTATGCTGAATTTGAGTGGCCTATTGATATCGCTATCGTTGTAGTTTGGGTACTATGGGGTGTAAGCGTTTTCGGTTTAATCGGAATTCGTCGTGAAAAATCACTTTATATCTCTGTGTGGTATTACATTGCTACTTTCTTAGGTATAGCTATGCTTTATCTATTTAATAACATGGAAATCCCTACAATGTTAGCTTCAAGTGCTGCTGGTGAGTCTGGAATTGGTGCATGGTACCATTCAGTTTCTATGTATGCTGGTACAAATGATGCACTAGTACAGTGGTGGTATGGTCACAATGCAGTTGCATTTGGTTTTACTGTTCCTATTGTTGCAATGATTTATTATTTCTTACCGAAAGAGTCAGGTCAAGCTATTTATTCTTATAAACTGTCTTTACTTTCTTTCTGGGGACTAATGTTTGTTTACCTATGGGCTGGTGGTCACCACCTTCTTTATTCAACTGTTCCTGACTGGGTTCAAACTATGGGTTCAATTTTCTCAATAGTTCTGATTCTT
>Ga0256826_1002272_pt1 | contig 11744 bp, 9 predicted proteins | sample CV79metaG_FD_185975 | JGI IMG/M metagenome (GOLD analysis project Ga0256826, IMG submission 185975) | Hydrothermal vent microbial communities from East Pacific Rise, Pacific Ocean - CV79 | ecosystem: Environmental > Aquatic > Marine > Hydrothermal vents | place: Pacific Ocean: East Pacific Rise... | reverse complement strand
CATACATGTCTTGCCAATAGTCTTTTCTTACTTCAGGTGTAGAAAGAAGGCGATGATTCTGTCCCATTAACTCATCATAAGAATACCCACTGAGTTCTTCAAATTTTTTATTGGCGTAGGTAATATCTCCTTTGATATTCGTAATAGCTACAATAGAATGGTGATCGAGGGCAAGTTTTTGCTCTCGAAGATCGTGAAGTAGTTTCTTTCCTTCTATGGCTTGTTCTTCTAGGACTTGTTCTTTTTCCATTAACTCATGAACCATGTCATTAAAGGAGTCGGCAAGTACACCTATCTCATTGTCCTCTTCTATCCATACCGCTTCTCTTTTTCCTTGGGCAATGTTATGACTTGCTTCAACAAGGACTGACAAAGGTGTCGTGATACGACGTGAAATAAATAGGGCTAAAGTGGTTACAATAATAATACCTGCAAAAACTATTACAATGATTTCAAATGCAAGTTTGTTTGAAGAACTTAAAGCAGTGCTTTTATCCATTTCAGAGATTAAAACCCATTTAACACCTAGAATATTAATATGATGATGAATACCGATAACATCATTTTTATTAGGTCCTAGGTAGCTGGGTGACGTTTCTATGTGCTCTTCTTCATATCGTTTATGTTGTTCTTCATCTTTGTACAGTTGAGTTTGATGTGTTTTAATTTCTCGTACTAAAATCTCTTGTACATCTGTAATAGATGTGCGTAAATGAAAGTCTGTTTGTCCAATGAGGTAGTGAGAGATACCATTGTCCTCTTGGTTAATAAGTTCAAACTGTTTAATTAGACGGTTGGGTTTAATTTGAATAGCATAAATACCTTCTATATCACCTTTTTCATTAACAATAGGGTCTGTGAAAAACCCGTAAACACCGCCTTTTGAAGGTTCATAGAACTCAAAATCAGAAAAATGAATTTTGCCATCTTTAAGACTCTGTTTAATGGCAGATGTAAACTTTGTATTTTTGTATTTACCTGAAAAAAAGTTAGTGCCTAAGTCATCTTCTTTGACAACGGTGTAGAGTAAATTACCTTGGGTGTCAAAAAGAAAGAGATCATAAATGTAGTCATATTGTCGGGTAAGTTCGATTAAGTCATGTTCGTATGGGTTGATATTTTTGATGTAAGAATAAGATTTAATATACTTATTTAAGGGTATTTTAGATTTTTTAAAATCATCATTAAGTGCATGCATAAAGTTAATGGAGTTTTTGTTACTTGACCATGAACTAATGTCAACACTTCGGTAGTAAAACCAGTTGTCAACAAAACTAACATAGGACTTTGCGGAGTGCTCAAGTTCACTAGAAACTGCCTTGTAAAGACTGTCTGAGGAGTTTTTATAAGCAAGAACAGAGACAACTAAAATGGGTGCTAAAGAGAGAAATAAAAACCATTTAAGTAGTGTACTAGAAAGTGATTTTGACCATGCTATATGTTTTGACATGTTTACATACCACCCTTTTTAAGGTCTATATGAAAACGTTCATCGGCAAACTCATCTATGTTAAGCCCTTTTTTTAAGATTTTACCTTCAAGGGCATAATTCATAATGAGTTGTAAACCTTTTTTGTCAATGTTTAAGTGCGTGTAATTAATCACTTCAAGATCAGAACGTAAAGAAGCTCTAATAGCAGGTGCGGTGTGTAAAGGAATGTGTTTACGTACTATTTTTACAATCGCATCGAGTTCTTTACCCCCTTCCTTTTTGGCTATTTCTATGTCTGCACCTGCCTTATGAAGGTAGTACATGACTTCTTTAAGGGCTTTTTCTTTATTTTTAATGGCAGTGTCTGTAGCTAAGGTAATGCACTCAACATGCCCATATTTCCAAGGCATAACATCTTTGGAATACCAAACAACCTTTCCGAAACCACCTGTTTCTACTACGTCTGCCCAAGGAAGGGACTGTTCAAATGCAGCAGGGGTTGATTTTTTACTTTTTATTTTAATAAAAGCAGGTGCCTTAGGTGGTGCAATAGAGATACCTAAGACATCAGCTTTTTCATTGGGTGTGAAACTAAGACTTGTGTGGTGCTCTTTTAAGTAGCGGTACAAAACGACTGCGTGGGTAGACAGCAGATGAGGAAGCCCTACTTGTGTTGGTTTTTTGTAAGTCTTGAATGCTGCTTGAAAGGCTAGGGCAGACTGTGCATCAGGTTTTCGCTCAAGTCGGTCGCCTTTAAGGACAATGTTCTTTAGTAAAAGCTCATTAACAGCTAAGGCATTTCCATCTCGGTGCATAAGACCAATCCAACGAAAATGTGCTTTTTCATTATACATGTCAATGGCAAGTGGCGTCATTACATACGCCATATCAACTTCACCACTTTGAAAATAAGCTCGAAGAAGGTCCCAGTTTGGCATCTGTTCTATCTCAAAGTCTGCGTACTTCATCTGTGAAGCATAACGCTCAAAGGCAACTAAGGCGGCATAGTGGTCAGCAAGAGGGATGTAAAGGGCATGGATTTTTTGTTTTGTCTCTTGGGCATAAAGATTAAAGGTAATTAAGACAAATAGTAAGACTAAACTATGAAAAATCTTCATAAAAATCCTTTGTTATCATTGATTATAATAAAGGAAGTTTAGCATTTGGCTTAAGGTTTAAAATTAATTAAAAATGTTATCTCTTAATAATTTCTCCCAAAGTTTATAGCCTTTGTTTGTGAGGTGAATACCATCGGTGGTTAAGGGATGGGCAAGCCCTTTTCCTTGTAAAAAGTGAGGATGGAAATTAACATAGGTCATCTTATGTTTTTTGACTTCTCTTTTAAGCCAAGCATTTAAAGTTAAAATATCTTGGTTCAATGCCTTTGTCTGTCTCTCATCTACCACGGGTAAAACAGACAAAATATAAATATTTTGATGGGCTTTGAAGTTGTTTAAAATCTTTGTGTAGTTTTTTTGAATTTTTGTCATTGCCGTGCGCTGTAAGATGTCATTAGCCCCTATCATCAAAACAATGGTATCAGCTTTTTCACTGAGTCTCATGCGTGTAAGAACACCGTCGGTTGTGTCGCCATCAATTCCCATATTAGAAGCTTTGAAGTTTGACCAGTTATGACGGTGGGTTAAAGAATCTCCCAAAAAAATAGTTTTACTGGGTTTCATGTCTTTAATCTCCTGAAGTTCTTGTTGGTAAAAAGGGTACTGATAAGGTGCTTCAGCTTTTAGCAAAGCTGAAGGGAATGGTGAAAGGGGAATGGTAAATGGGAAGAGCGAGAGCAAGAGCAAGGGTAAAATCAAAAACTTTTGTATGTTCATATTTTTAATTTCCTTTTTTGCTCTTTGTTCTTGCTCTTCCCCATTAGCGAAGCGTCCCATTCACCATTTCCCATTCCCCAAAAAAGCTTTGCTTTTTTAAGGGTGAGGAACTTTAACATTTGAGTTAAGTAGGTAACCGATAGTTACTAGAAGTACTAACACACCAAAAGCTGGGACACCAAGGTAAACATTACTTAGAAAAACCAACCATAAAAGGATAGCTCCAAGAGGAGTGGGTACGCCTATAAAATACTTTTCTGCTTCACCTGCGTCGGCTTCAATGTTAAACTGAATTAAACGACGTAAGCCTGAAATAACGTAATAGATAGAACCTACTCCTGCGATAATCATCATGAATGTTGAAGTGTCTGAAAAGACCGCTTCAAAAATTAAGAAAGTAGGCATTAAAACAAAAGACAAAAAGTCAGCAAAAGAGTCAAGCTGAATACCAAACTCATTTGATAAATTATGTTTACGCGCCATTTTACCATCAAAAATGTCACATGCCCCGCCTAACCATGCCAAAATTACGGCAAGTACAAAGTTGTGTTGGGTAGTAAAATAAATAGCCATCATTCCAAAAGAGATGTTTGCCATCGTGATGAGGTTAGCAATGTTAAAATGGTTGTCAGCTTTATATAAAAAGTTCATAAATTTCCTTGAGTAAAAATGAAATTATATCTTATTAATGTAAACTCTATTTATAATGTAGTTTTATCGGGGGAAATATTGTTCAATTAAACTGATTATGATAACAAATAATAATGGTTATCAACTTTAATAAAACTTTTAGATGATTTTCATTATCATTACGGTATATTACTACAAAGACTAGGGAATTTAAAATGAAAAGAGTTGTCCAAATAAGTTTAGTGGCTTATTTAGCAGTAAATGTTTATGCTGCTGATGAAATAAGTAAAGAAAATAGAGAAAAAAGTCACTCAGTAAAACAAATTATACAAAAAGTAGGAGCACCTAAAACTAAAGAGGTTACTTTAGTAAAGAGCGTAAAAGATATGTTTGAACAAGGCACGGTTAAAGGTCGTTTAATAGGTATGTACTCAGGTCATGAGGTGGATAACGATGCAGACCCTTATACTACAGCGGTTGGGGGACAACTGAAGTATAAACTGGGTGTTCTTAATGGCTTTAATGCAGGTGTTGAGTTTACAACAGCGCATAATGTTAACTTTGCAACAGGTTCTGGTGACACAGCAATAGCAGGAGGGGAACATAATTATTATCTCTCCTCAGAAGATGGTTCTTATACAGAAGTCTCACAAGCTTATATTAACTACACCTATGAAGACTTAAACCTTCGTCTTGGTCGTCAACAAATTGACACACCTTTTGCAGACAGTGATGACATTAGAATTATTTCTAATACCTTTGAAGCGGCTATGGTGACGTATGAAGTAAGTGATTTTTCTTTAACGGCAGGGTATTTAAGTCGATGGCAAGGTACTGATACGGGTCTTAGTGTAGATGACGCTTGGCAAGATACCGGTGATGATGGAACTTATTTTGGTGGTGTTGCTTATGGTGTTGATGCCGTTGATGCAAGTTTTTGGTATTACGACATCTCAGAAGCAGACAATGGCAACACGGCAACAGGAAATGTAGCCAATAAAACAGCTTATGCAGATGTCTCTGTGCACCTTAATTTAAGTGAAGATTATTTTTTACACCTAAGTGCTCAGTACTCAAAACAGAGTGAGTCAGACAACAGTGCCATCGAGTCAGAGATTTATGGTGCTATGGGTGACCTTGTCATTATGGAAGATTTTACACTTGGTTTTGCTTACAATAAGTCTGAAAAGAAAAGTGGCAAAGGAAGCTTCCCTGGTTTTGGTGGGGGAGCACTTTATACGAATATGGATAATATGATTATTGATGCGATTACACTTGACAGAAAATCTGAAGCCTTTGTTATTGGTGGAGCATACAGCTATAATGACTTTGGTTTCTTATATGCTTATGGTGACTTTGATGGTGATGCAGACAGTAATGGTGACAAAGAACATATTGTTGAGCAAAATATTGGAGTAGACTATAAAGTAAATGATGATTTAACCATTGCCGGTATTTGTGTAATTAATGACAACAAAGAAAACACAGGAAGTAATGCTTATTTCACTGAAGGTGACTTTATTAACTACAGACTTTGGGTAACGTACAACTTTTAATAAGAAATTAACATGATATCCATTATCATTACGAAATAAAAATAATTGAGAAAGCTATATAAATGAAAAACTTAACACAATGTGAAAAAGGGTGTCAGTGTGAGATTACTAAACTGCACGCAACAGGACCACTAAAGCAGAGGCTTATGTCTTTCGGAATGGCACGTGGGGTGGCAATAGAACTTTTAGAATACTCTCCTGCAAAATCTACAGTAGAAATTAAAGTGGGAAAAATGAGAATTGCCCTGCGTAAAGAAGAAGCAGAAATGATTGAAATCGATGGAAAATCACATGACTAATATTAAAATTGCCCTTGTTGGACAGCCTAATGTTGGGAAGTCTATGCTTATCAACTCTATTTCAAATGCACATTTACATGTGGGAAACTTCACGGGTGTTACAGTTGAAAAGTCAGAAGTAAATTTTGACTTTCAAGAACACTCTTTTACGGTTATTGACCTTCCAGGAACGTATGCGTTTACAGATTACTCTATTGAAGAGCGTGTAACGCATGAGTACCTTTGTAATGAAGAGTATGACCTTATTTTAAATGTTGTTGATGCAACAAACTTAGAGAAAAACCTTCAACTGACTTCTGAGCTTATGACCATGGATAAAAAAATTGTTCTTGCCTTAAATATGATGGACGAAGCCGAGGCTGAAGGTATCGAGATAGATGAACGTTACCTAAGTGAACTTACTGGAATTCCAAGTGTCAAAGTTTCTGCAGTAGCACAAACGGGTCTTGAAGAGATGTTGTATCTTGCGATTAAAACGCACAAGGCATCAACGCAAGAACAAAAACTTATCTTTTCAGAAGCGATTGAAGAAGAGGTAGGCAACATTACAAAGTACCTAGATAAACATAAGTTTCAAGCTAGTATATCAAACAGAAATATTGCGATTAACTTACTTCAAAATGAGAAAAAGACCTACCGTACTTTACATGACAACCCAATCTGGACAGAACTTCAGCCTATGTTGGTTGAAGCAGACAAACACATTGAACTTCACCATGATAATGATGATATTAAAGAGATTTTTGCAGAAGAATTTATGGCATTTAACAAGGGTGTTGTTGCTGAAACTGTTAAGGTTAAAAAACAAGACGTCACTAAACTTACTATGACTGAAAAGATTGATAAACTTCTTATTAACCAGTACGTAGGTATTCCAATTTTCTTATTTTTAATGTGGGGGCTTTTCCAACTGACTTTTGAGATAGGTTCAATTCCTATGGATTGGATTGATGCTTTTTTCGGTTGGTTCGGAGATGTGGTTGGTTCAACAATTTCAAATGATGATGTTCGTTCTTTAGTGGTCGATGGTATCATCGCTGGTGTAGGCGCAGTGGTTCTTTTTGTGCCTAATATTGTTATTTTATTTATCGGTATTGCACTTCTTGAAAGTACGGGTTATATGTCCCGTGTTGCTTTTTTACTGGACGGTTTTTTCCATAAATTTGGACTTCATGGACAGTCCTTTATTCCACTGGTTACAGGGTTTGGTTGTTCAATTCCTGCGTATATGGCAGCGCGTGTTCTTAAAAATGATCGGGACAGACTCTTAACACTTTTCATCATTGGCTTTATGTCATGTGGTGCAAGACTTCCAGTTTATGTTCTGTTTGCAGGGGCATTTTTCCCTGAGTCACAAGCAGGAAATATCCTTTTTGGAATTTATATCGGTGGGGCAATGATTGGTCTTATTGCGGCTAAAGTACTTAGAATGACAGCTTTTAAAGGAGCAGATGAGCCTTTTGTTATGGAGATGCCAAAGTATAGAATGCCTTCATTTAAACTGATTTGGCATACGGTTAAAAGCAAAACTATGATGTACTTGAAAAAAGCAGGTACTTTTATTGCAGCGGCTTCAATGCTTGTGTGGTTTCTTTCAAATTATCCGCATAACTCTTTGATAGAAGAGTCATACGCGGCGAAGATTGAAGTAGCAAGCGAAGATAAACATTCTGCCTTAGAAAATGAGATGAATGAAGCCCTTCTTGAACAGAGCTATTTAGGAACGATTGGTAAGTTCATTGAGCCAGTTTTTACTCCTATTGGTTTAGATTGGAAGATGGCAGTAGCCCTTCAAACGGGTCTTGCGGCTAAAGAAGTTGTTGTTTCTACGCTAGGTGTTCTTTACTCATTAGGTGGGGATGTTGATGAAGAAAGTTCAGGTTTAATGAACGCGATTTCTAAGCATATTGAACTACCTGCTGCGGTGGCGTTTATTATTATCATTATGATTTATCTTCCCTGTTTAGCAGCGTCTGTTGTCTTTACCAAAGAAGCCGGAGGGATTAAGTACTTTGGTTACCTCTTCTTAATGACAACTATAACGGCGTATGGTTTAGCCTTTGTGGGTTACCACATCACCTTAGCCATAATTTAAATTGGGTGGCTTTATGCCACCTACATCTTTTTCTTCTGACAATTTCCAATTTTCTGCTACAATAACTACATGATAAAAATACTTATGATAGAAGACGACTTAGAACTTGCGGAAGTACTTACCGAGTTCCTTGCTGATCTTAATATGGAAATTGAAACTGAAGACGACCCTTTCAAAGCCTTAAGTAGATTAAAACTAGAGTCTTTTGACCTTGTTATTTTAGATCTTACCCTTCCTGGAATGGACGGGCTTGAAGTCTGTGCAGAGATTCGTGCTAAACAAAATGTACCTATCATTATATCTTCAGCACGTTCAGATATTAAGGACAAGGTAACGGCATTAGAATTAGGGGCGGATGACTACCTTCCTAAGCCGTATGACCCTAGAGAACTTGAAGCACGTATTAACTCGGTGCTTCGTCGTTATGAAAATAAAGAGATAGGTGAAGAAGATATTCACTCTGACTTTAAACTTAATGAAGCATCTATGGAGATTCGCTATAAAAGTACACTTTTAGACCTTACTAATGCTGAGTACGGAATTTTAGCTTTTATGATTAATAAACAAGGTTTTGTTATTTCACGTGAAGACTTAATTCATAACATTGGTGCAATTAATGAAGAGAGTTCAAACAAAAGTATCGACGTAATGGTCGGACGTATTCGTAATAAAATTGGGGATAAGTCACTCATTGAGTCTATCCGTGGAATTGGCTACAAACTTCTAAAGTAAAAGGTTCTTTTTGCCTCGATATTCGATTCTTATTACAGTACTTATTGCCCTTGTTGTAACCCTTTCTACGGTTAGTTTTACCGTATGGGAATTTTACAAACTTAACCGTCAGCAATACATCTCCAACATTTTTTCTAAAAATGAACTTGTTCGTCAAATTTATGGTGACGCTGTACATAGAAAAAGTAGTAAGGAAATTTTTTCAAAAAATCTTGCCTTATATAAGCTAAATATTATTGATAATTATGAAGAGCAAAAGAAGATTATAAATGATGGTGAAAAGGTTAAAAGAGAGTTCTTTGAAACCTACAGCGATTATATCTCCAACGTAAAACATACCCTTATTATTTCCGAACTTTTACAAGAAAGTTTTATTGAGATGATTATCTACAAAGAGCAGGTCTATTTCTTTTTACGTACCCCTGGGGAATATTTTATTCTTCAAGCAAATGACTTACAACCTTACCGTATGGGTAATCTTTTGTATGCTTACTTAATTATTGTTTGGATTATCCTTTTTTCATTTTCGTACATTTTAAGACGTTTTTACCCCCTTTGGCAACTGCGTGACAAGATTAAAAAATTTGCCGATGGGGACATGACGGTGGAGTTTAAAATTACAGGAAAAGATGAAATTTCTGAAGTGGCACATGAGTTTAACAAGGCAGCACGAAAAATTAACACGCTTATAGAATCACGAAATCTTTTTATGCGAAACATTATGCATGAGCTAAAAACGCCTATTACAAAAGGACGCTTTTCGGTTGAAATGTTAGATGACAACAAACATAAAGACCGACTTTTAAATGTTTTCATCCGTATGGAAGGACTCATCAATGAAATGGCACTTATTGAAGAGATTGCCTCTGGGTTTGAAAACACACAACAAGAAGACTACCGTGCGGTTGATATACTTTCTGAAGCTATTGACTTAGGCTTTTTTGAACGTGAAAACTACTCTTTAGACATCAGTTCTGACCTGATGTGGCATGTGGATTATAAACTTTTTGCTACGGCTATTAAGAACATGATTGACAATGCCATTAAGTACTCTGAAGAGAAAAAAGTCATTATTACTGCACGTCAAGATAAACTACTTTTTGAGAACTATGGACCAGGTTTGGATGAACCTCTTGATTATTATACAGAGCCATTTACAAAGTCGCATAAGGCGGTACATAGTTTTGGTTTAGGGCTTTACATTGTGAGTTCTATTGTGGAGTCACACGGGTATGAACTGCATTACGAACACTTGAATGGTTGGAACCGTTTTTGGTTTGCTAAAAAAGTTGACAAGAAAGAAGAAAAGTAGTCTTAAGGGCACCTCTAATAACCCTATAGTAAGTCTTCAATCTTTTGTGTATGTTCTATAATAAGTGCCATATCTTCTTGGTTAAGTTGGGCACTCTCACTGGCTTGCATAATAGCTTGGGTGATAATGGAAATAGAACTATGAATGTCAGAAAGACTTTTTTGTGTTCGGTCAGCTAGTTTTCTTACCTCGTCCGCAACTACAGCAAAACCACGCCCATGTTCACCAGCTCGTGCGGCTTCAATGGCAGCATTAAGTGCAAGTAAATTGGTCTGGTCGGCAATGTCACCAATAACAGAAAGAACTTCTTTAATCTGTTGTGTGTCTGAACTTAACTGGTCAAACTGCTGGGTGAACTCATCTTGTTTTTGAATGTTTTCATGTAAAGAGCTAGAAAGTGTTCGGATGTTTTCATGTAAGATTTCTTGTTCAGGTGTCTCTTCTTCTTTAGTTTGGGCAAGTGCAATTTGTTCTCTCAGCTCTTCTTCTAAGTGACTAAGTTTTGCACTGAGCTCATAATGGTTCTCTTTAGAAACTTTAAGTGCGGTAGTCAGCTCTTCCTTTTCTAAGCTTAGTGTTTTTTGTACATTTTCTTTTTCTCTTTGAATATAAACAATACGTTCTTCAATAACAATAACTTCTTCTTTTGCATTACTGACTGCATGTTTAATACTTTCAAAAATATTTTCAGTAGGTTCTGTACTCAGTGCTGAAAGTTTACGGTTTAAGTAAAAGTAAGTACTCCATAAAAAGATTAAAATCCCTAAAGTGAAAGCTAAAATAATGAAAATAAAAAGAAGATGTGAAATTGGCGCTGAGCCTGAAGCATTTTCTCTTTTTTCTTTTACAAGGGCAAGACCAAGTTCTGTCATTTTTTTATAATTGACTTGAAGTTCTGTAATTTCTCGAGCTTCACGGCTAGAAAGATTTTCAATGATATGGCTAATATGTTCATCCATCTTTTTTTCAAGAACAAGAAGTTTCTCATTAGAATCAAAACTCAAGGCAGATGAGATTTGTTCATGTGAACTTAAAATGAGGTAAATAAAGGGAAGTCTGTCTTCTGCTTTTAAGCTCTTACTGAGTTCATCACTAAGTGTGTTAAGTTTGGCGTAAGTGCTTTCGTACTGGCTTGTATTTAAAGTGGGAGAAAAACTTTGAGGGGACTGTTTAAGCAGTAAAGTATAAGTGATGGCACTTAATCCAAGTACTGTAATAAGGAGTGACAAAAGGATAAATCTATTTTTTAGTTCATTCATACCTTTATTCTAGCAAATTTTATACCTATATTGCTATAATGATGTTTATGAAAAAAGAGATATTAATAACTAATGACGATGGCTTCGAAGCAAAGGGTTTAAAAGCCCTTATTGAGGCACTCAAAGACATTGCACATTTAACCATTGTTGCTCCTTCAAATGAGAAGTCAGCCTGTGGACACTCCCTGACTTTGACCCGTCCTCTTCGTTTTGTTCAAGTAGATGATGACTTTTATAAACTGGATGATGGTACGCCAAGTGACTGTGTTTATCTTGCGCTTAATTCTCTTTATGCCGATAAAAAACCTGACCTTTTGATTTCAGGGATTAACAAGGGTATAAATATGGGTGAGGACATTACTTACTCAGGCACAGTTGCAGGCGCAATGGAAGCGGTTTTACATGAGATTCCTGCCATTGCAATTTCACAAGATTTAGGTTCAGCCCAAAGTAGCAACGAGGTGGACTATACGCTTTCAATGAAGGTGATTAAAGACTTAGTACTAAAAGTTTTAGAAGGTGAGTTTCCTCTGCCTGAGCGTCAACTTATTAATGTTAATGTTCCAGCTGATACAAATGAAATTGATTACCAAG
>Ga0256826_1002271_pt1 | contig 11749 bp, 7 predicted proteins | sample CV79metaG_FD_185975 | JGI IMG/M metagenome (GOLD analysis project Ga0256826, IMG submission 185975) | Hydrothermal vent microbial communities from East Pacific Rise, Pacific Ocean - CV79 | ecosystem: Environmental > Aquatic > Marine > Hydrothermal vents | place: Pacific Ocean: East Pacific Rise... | reverse complement strand
ATATATTTGAAACTATAATATAATAAATTAACCAAAAGTATGTTAGAATAACTAAATGCTCTTTTTTGAGTAGATTACAGGAATATGGAGGTAGAAGATGTTTAAAATTTTTAAATGGTTTTTGATTATATCATCAGTAGTTTTCTTGACTGCTTGTGGAGGAGGAGGTGGCACACCACCACCTATAGATATAGTTAAACCTGTCATACACTTAAATGGAAATGCAAAGATAGAGTGTGAGGCTGGTATAGCTTGTAGTGACCCCAAAGCAATAGTTACTGATAACTATGATGCAAACAAGAGTATATCTTCATATGATTTTAGCAAAGTAGACAAAAGTAAAGTAGGTACTTATACAGTAAACTATAAAGCTGAAGATAGCAGTGGCAATAAAGCAGATGAAGTAGCTAGAACCATAGAGGTAGAGGATACTATAGCACCTACTATAGTATTAACAGCAAGTAGTTCTGGTAGTGTTGATTATTCTATGAATTTAGGAGCAACATATATAGAGTATGGTGCGACAGTTACAGATAGTTTTGAGGGTGATATATCTAGTAGATTGATAGTAGATAAAAGTATGTTAGATGTCAACAAGATTGGTACTTATGAGATAAAATATAAAGCACAAGACTCACAAGGTAATAGTGCGGTAGTAATGATACGAAAAGTTACTGTAATAGATTTAGAGAAACCAACTATAACTATCAATGGAACAGCTTATCTATATTTGGAAGCAGGAAATACATTTGTGGACCCAAAAGCAATAGTAACTGATAACTATGATTCTGATAAACTTATATCAGCCTATAATCTATATGAATTAGATATCAAAAAAATAGGTACATACAGAATCAAGTATAAAGCTACAGATAGCAGTGGCAATAAAGCAGATGAGGCAACTAGAACTGTAGAGGTAGAGGATACTATAGCACCTACTATAGCATTAACAGCAAGTAGTTCTGGTAGTGTTGATTATTCTATGAATATAGGAGCAACATATATAGAGTATGGTGCGACAGTTACAGATAGTTTTGAAGGTGACATCTCTAGTAAGTTAATAGTAGATAAAAGCATGTTAGATGTCAACAAGATTGGCACTTATGAGATAAAATATAAAGCACAAGACTCACAAAGTAATAGTGCCGTAGTAATGACACGAAAAGTTACTGTAGTAGATACAGTTAAACCTGTCATACACTTAAATGGAAATGCAAAGATAGAGTGTGAGGCTGGTATAGCTTGTAGTGACCCCAAAGCAATAGTAACTGATAACTATGATGCAGACAAGAGTATATCTTCATATGATTTTAGCGAAGTAAATATAAGTAAAGTGGGTACTTATACAGTAAACTACAAAGCTGAAGATAGTAGTGGTAATAAAGCAGATGAAGTAGCTAGAACCATAGAGGTTAATGATACTATAGCACCTACTATAGAGCTAAATCCAGGAAGAAATGGTGATATTAATTATACTATGCACCTTAATACGGACTACAAAGAGTATGGCGTAACAGTTATGGATAGTTTTGAAGGTGATATATCAAATAAGTTTACTGTTGACATTAGTAAACTAGATGTCAATAAAACTAATACTTACGAGATAGTATATAGTGCCAAAGATAGCCAAGGCAACAAGGCTAAAGATATAGTGCGAACAGTTAGAGTAGTAGATGATGTAGAAGCTCCTGTTCTCACACTAAATAAAGGAAAAAATAAAGAGATAAACTATACCATGGAGATAAATGATCCCTATTATGAGTATGGAGCAGAAGCAGATGATAAGATAGATGGAAATTTAACAAATGATATAGATATCAATACAAGCAGTGTAGATACTAGTGCCATAGGAGATTACAATATCACATATAGAGTATTTGATGATGCTAGAAATTTAGCAGAGAGTATAAGAATAATACATATAAGAGATACTCAACCTCCATCCATAGTACTCAATGGCAATAATCCATATCTAGTAGAGGTCTATAATAAATATATAGATGCCAATGCGACAGTTGTAGATAATAATGATCCAAATAGAACAATTGAAGGAGATTCTTCTGATGTTAATACTTCTCTTTTAGGTGATTATAATGTTACATATAATGCAAGTGATAAGAGTGGCAATTTAGCTCCAATGGTGACTAGGGTTGTACGAGTCAGAGATACAGTTCCACCTACTATCCAGCTAAATGGTTCTTCTAATATAGTGATGGAAGTACATGCATTATATATAGAACAGAATGCCACAGCATCAGATAGTGTAGATGGCAATCTAACTGATAGTATAGTCATAAATCAAAATGATCTGAATACATCAAAGGTAGGTATCTACACAGTAATCTATAGTGTAGAGGATAATAGTAGCAACAGAGCAGAAGCTAACCGTACAGTCCAAATAGTAGATACAATAAGCCCAGTTATTACTCTAAATGATGCCAATGGTACACTAGGAGAGAAGCATCAATATATGGAAGTGCATAGTAGCTATGATGAGAAGCAAGCAGTTGTTACAGATAATTATGATGCGAATAAAACTATAGGTGGAGATACATCAGAGCTAAACATTAGCAAGATAGGTGATTATAATGTAATATATGATGCCAATGATAGTAGTAATAACAGTGCTCAAGAAGTTAATCGTACAGTAACAGTACAAGATACACAAGCACCTACAATAGTACTAAATGGTAATGATACTATTAGAGTAGAAGCTGGTAGTAGCTTCAGTGATGAATATAATGCGACAGTTAGTGATAATTATGATGCCAATAGAAGTATTGAGGGTAATACATCTGATGTCAACACCTCAAAAGTAGGTGATTATAATGTAATATACGATACAAACGATAGTAGTGGGAATCTTGCACATGAGGTCAACCGTACTGTAGAAGTAAGAGATACAAACTCACCAACTATTACTCTAAATGGTTCTTCTAATATTACTATAGAGGTGCATCATGACTATACTGAACAGAATGCAACTGCTACAGACTCTATAGATGGCAATCTAACTGATAGAATAGTGATAGATCAAAATGATTTAAATAGATCAAAAGTAGACATATACACAGTAATCTATAGCGTAGAAGACAATAGTAGCAACAGAGCAGAAGCTAACCGTACTGTCAAAGTAGTAGATACAACAAAACCTATAATAGTGCTAAATGATGCCAATGCCACAGCAGGAGAGAAACATCAGTACATGGAGATATATACTAACTATATTGAAATGAATGCAACATTGACTGATAATTATGATTCAAACGAAACTATAGGTGGAGATAGCACTGAGCTTAATACAAGTAAATTTGGTGACTACAATATCTCATATGATGCTAATGATAGCAATCATAATAGTGCTGATAGAGTAAATCGTATTGTAACCGTAAGAGATACTACACCACCAGAGATTCTTTTAAATGGCAATAATACTATTACGGTAGAAGCTGGAGGCAATTTTGTAGATGAATATAATGCAACAGTAACAGATAACTATGATGCCAACAGAACACTAGAAGGTAATGCGACTGATGTCAATATGTCCAAAGAAGGTACCTATTCTCTCTCATATGATACAAATGATAGCAGCGGTAACCTCGCGATAGAGGTAAATCGTACAGTGAAAGTAGATGATACTATACCACCTACACTAAAACTAAATGAAAATAATGGAAGTGTAAATTATAACCTCGAAGCCAATGCATCTGATAAAGATTTAGATACATACTTTGAGTACAATGCAACAGCTGATGATAGAGCTGATGGAAACCTAACAGGTAGTATAGTAATAGATACCTCTGAGCTAAACCTAAGTAAAAAAGGTGACTACAATATAACATATACAATTACCGATGCTGCAGGTAATACAGCTGAACAGAATCGTACTATAACGGTGGTGGATACAACCGCACCTATTATTAGCATCACAGGTGACAATCCACAAAGTATAAAAGTTGGTCAAGACTATACCGAGCTCAATGCTACAGCAGAAGATAATCTAGATGGAGATATATCAGCTAGGATAGATATCAATAGCTCAGAGGTCAATACTAGCAAGATAGGAGACTATAATGTTACATACAATGTAGCAGATTCAACAGGGCTCAAAGCTATAGAGGTAAATCGTACAGTAAGAGTAGTAGATGGTACAAAACCAGTCATTACCCTCATAGGTGACAAGGTCCAAGATGTCAAAAAAGGTGATACATACAAAGAGTATAATGCCACAGCCAATGATAATGTAGATGGCAACATAACAGATAAAATAGATATTGACTCTACAGAGGTAGATACAAGTAAAGAGGGTGATTATAATGTCACATACAATGTAGAAGACAATGATGGCAATAAAGCAGATGAGGTCATCCGTGTAGTCCATGTCAGAGACTTCAAGATTAAAAAGACAGGACAGATGGCTAGTTATGATGCTGATGGTAATGAGGTACATAATATCAAAGATGATGGTAACTATACAGCTGGTGTAGATACAAACTATACAAGAGATGATAGCAATGACACAGTAACAGATAATATCACAGGGCTTATGTGGGCAGATAATAATGAAACCAATGGGACTACTTATCAATGGTTAGATGGAGTTGTAGGGAACAATGGTGATGCTGATCATTGTTCTGATGGAGGAACAAAGTGTTTTAATTATATAAATGGCTCTACCAAGGTAGATGGAGATATCGCAGGAAAATATTGTGATACACTAGTGCTAGGAGGATACAGTGATTGGAGAGTCCCTACAGATCATGAATTACAGTATATAGTAGATTGGGGTATGCATGACCCAGCTATAGATGGCAGTGCATTCTTGTATGTAGCTTCTGCCAACTATTGGACATCTATTACGAAACCTGAGGATAACGCTTCTGCTATGGTGGTTGATATGAGTAATGGAGCTTTGAGTTCAACTGGAAAAGATGCCAAGAAATATGTCAGATGTGTTAGAGATACAAAATAAGGAGATGAGATGATAAAATATATTTTAATACTAAATATAATCTTGAGTAGCTTTGTATATGCAGAGTATACTAGATTCACTAGATTAGATAGTGGAATAGTAGTAGATCATGAGTATGGTTTACAGTGGCAAGATGATGTTAATTATACAGATGAGTGGTTAGAAGCTATAGATTACTGTGAGAATCTAGATTTAGGAGGTGAGACCGATTGGCGTATGCCAAATATAAATGAACTTACCTTTATTATAGATGTTAACTATACAAAACCTACTATAAATAGTATCTATCAAACTATTAAATTAGATAATAGTAATTGCTCTAAAGGAAAAGATTTTTATTGGTCATCTACTAGTAGTGATGAAAATAGAAGTAAAGCTGTAGGTGTAGGTTTCAACTTAGGACAGACACTTATAGGTATGAAAAAGGAGGTCAGTAGCAATGAACAAAACTGCTCTGTACGATGTGTGAGAAGTGACTTTGATTGATAGTAAAGTATAGATGATATGATGAAAGAACAGTCACCACAAAAGAGAGCCACTGTTGTAGCTACTATCACTGCTACTATACTGACTGTTGTCAAGCTCACAGTAGGAGTGATGAGTGGTTCTGTAGCAGTTCTAGCCTCTGCTATAGATTCACTACTAGATATGGCTATATCGGTATTCAACTTTTTTGCTATCAAAAAATCAGAGGAGAATGCCAGTGATGAGTATCAGTATGGAAAAGGGAAGATTCAAGCTATCGCTGGAGTGATAGAAGGTACAGTGATTACAGTCTCAGGGCTATATATCATCTACCAAGCCTTTGAGAAGCTTATCAGTCATGAGAGTGTGAAGCTACTTACCCCATCTATTATAGTAATGCTGTTTTCACTTATAGTTACATATGTACTAGTGAGATACCTTTTGCGTATAGCCCGTCAGACTGATAATATAGTCATCAAAGCAGATGCCTTACACTATCAGACAGACCTATATAGTAATGCCGCCGTACTAGTGGCTCTAGTACTAGTCTCTGCTACAGGATATAGTGCCATTGACGCTATATTTGGATTTGCTATAGGTGTTTATATCATCTACTCAGCATATGAGATTATAGTTGAGGGGATTGCCATACTACTAGATAGAGCATTAGATGGTGAGGTAGTAGCTAGTATAGGTGAGATTATATCCAACCATACAGATGTCACAGGATATCATTGGCTCAAGACTCGTACAGATGGTAGTATCAATTTTGTAGAGTTCCATCTAGTATTACATCCCGATATGAAGTTACAGGAAGCTCATGATATCAGTGATGAGATAGAGGATCAGATAAAAAAACTGGTGTCCAAAAAGGTATGGCTCATAACCCCACACTATGATCCATATGATGATGAGCATATCAATAACAGTGCCATAAGTGAGATATCAAACTAGATGCCTACAAACAGTATATATCTACTCTCCCCCACTCCTAGAGATGGCACAATATCTCTGCCTATGATTAGATTCAAACAAGTGGCAGAGAGTATAGATTTCTCATCTTGTGATACTCTGATGTTTAGCTCCAAACAAGCTGTTATAAGTGCTAATACTATAGATAAGAGATGGATAGAATATCCAGTCATAGCGATAGGTTCAGCCACCAAAGCAATGGTAGAAAAGCTAGGTGGCACAGTATTATATCACCCAAAAGAGTTTTATGCTGATACTCTAGCAGAGGATATTAAAGAGAAGTTTTCAGATAGAAAGATACTATATCTCAGACCCAAAGAGGTCTCATTCGATAGTAGAGGTTATCTAGCTAAACATGGTATCACTCTGCAAGAGCAAATCCTATATGAGACTAGCTGTGTAGAGTATACCTCTGCGGATACTCCTAACAGAGGTGCTATTATTATCTTCACCTCTCCATCATCTATTCACTGCTTTTTCAAAAACTTTGAGTGGGATAGTAGTTATAGAGCTATTATTATAGGCCGAGCTACCAAAGAGCATCTGCCAGATGCTATTGAGTTCTATATATCTGCCGTACCTCTTATCGACTCATGTATAGATAAAGCTATAGAGATTCAATCATACTAATTGATATCAATAAATAATCCTCTAATCAATAACTATTTTAATATTTCATAACGCTAAATAGGTTATAATAACACTACCTGAATGGTTCGACTACTGTTAAAAAGGGTCCAACATTAATTTTGGGGGGATATGTAGTAGACTGGTGTGCAGTCTTTGTCACTTGAGCATCTAGCGATGCGAGATATCGACTCCTAAAGGTCTCTCTCTCCCCCATAGTTGGCTTTTTAGGGCCAATTCTTACAGAACGGCCATTTGGGGATTATTGTGTCACTGACAAGGATTTTGAAAGTCTATCTTGGAGTTTTGATACTCTTTTCAAATCCTTTATACTTTTGGGCACAGAGACTCTACAACTTGAGTCATACTTACATTTGGAGATAATATGAATATACTGATTATAGGTTCAGGAGGCAGAGAGTACTCTATAGGTCTAGCGATGCATAGGGACGAGAGTGTAGATAAGCTATATTTTGCCCCAGGCAATGGAGCTACAGATACTTTGGGTACGAATATACCACTAGATAGTTTTGAGGTATTAGCAGATTTCGTCGAGAGCAACGAGATAGACCTCACTATAGTAGGTCCAGAAGCTCCTCTAGTAGATGGTATAGTAGATCTCTTTCAACAAAGAGGACTCACAATCTTTGGTCCTACAGCAGGTGCAGCACAGCTAGAGGGTTCTAAAATATTTATGAAGAACTTCTTGGCTAGACATAATGTACCCACTGCTAGATATATAGAGACCGATTCACTTGATGCGGCAGTATCATTTATCTCTACACTAACTGCTCCTATAGTAGTCAAAGCCGATGGTCTCTGTGGAGGCAAAGGCGTTATTATCGCTACTAGTCATGATGAGGCGAAAGTGGCAGCGGCAGATATGCTAGCGGGTAGCTCATTTGGTGATGCTGGTACATCTATAGTGGTAGAAGAATTTTTGGATGGTTATGAGCTATCGGTATTTGCTATATGTGATGGCAAGGACTTTGTCATACTGCCCGCTGCCCAAGACCACAAGAGACTACTAGATGGAGATCAAGGACCAAACACGGGTGGTATGGGTGCATACGCTCCTACACCTCTAGTCAATGATGAGATATACTCCAAGATAGAGGAGAGAGTCGTCAAACCTACTCTAAAAGGTATGGAGAGTGAGGGTAATCCATTTACAGGTGTACTCTTTATCGGTGTTATGGTAGTAGATAATGAGCCTATTATCCTAGAGTATAATGTCAGATTTGGGGATCCAGAGTGTGAAGAGCTTATGCCTCTACTCAAATCCCCTGCAAGTGAGCTATTTTACAAGGCAGCTACTGGAGATTTGGCAAATGCCAATATAGAATTTTATGATAAATATGCTGTAGGTGTTGTAATGGCTAGCAAAGACTACCCATACAAAAGCTCAGCTCCTGCAGAGATTATAGTAGATGAGATACATGATGAGGAGTTACAAGCCAATAGCCATATCTCCTACGCTGGTGTAAGCAGAGGAGATGATGATAAACTATATGCAACAGGTGGCAGAGTATTAGTATGTGTAGGCTTAGGTGATAGCATATCACAAGCTAGAGATAGAGCATATACATTAGTCGGTCAAGTACACTATATAGGTAAACAGTGTAGAATGGATATAGCATACCAAGCATTGGCAAGTAGCTAATGATAGAGCTCAGTAGACTTGCAAGCACTCAAAAAAGGGTAGCATCATTCGTGATAGATGATCTCATAATTAGTATATTTTTTATCATCATATATTTAGATCAGCTAAAAAATATGACTACACAAGAGCAAGCATCTGCTTTTATTTTGGCAAATTATTGGGTTTTACTATCACTAAAAGTAATATACCATGCATATTTGACATGGCAGGGTGGAAGAACTATAGGTAAATACTTTATGAAGATCAGAAGTGTCACTGTAGATGGTAGAGCCATATCTCTATCCTCTTCACTAGTCCGTGCTATTGTGAGGTTACTAGATGAAGCTATATTTTATCTAGGATTTCTACCAGCCCTATTCTCTCCTACTAGACAGACAATACATGACAGGATATCTAGGAGTATAGTTATAGATGATTAAGCTATCTCTTCTATTGATATTACTAGTTGGCATCTATTCAGAGGCTAATGGTGTCATCAAAAGAGATAAACAAATAGAATTAACAGCTGATACACTAAGTGGTACTGAGACTCTAATTCAAGCAAAAGGGCATGTTAAATTAATATATAACAATAATATAATATTAGCAAATTATGCTAGATTTAACAAAATAAAAAAACTATTAACTATCGCAGGAGATGTAGAGATTATCAATGCTGATGGTTCATCACTTCATACAGATGAGATATCACTAAGTACAAAAGACAAAAAAGTAGAGTTACACAAAGTTTTATATAGTAGTAGGGATAGCATATGGATATCATCCCCTAAAATTACAAAACAAAATAGCTGTTATGCTATAGAAAAAGGTAAAGTATCTAGTTGCTTAACAGATAATCCCGACTGGCATATAGAATTTTCCAAAGCCAATTATAATAGTAAAACTGAAAAGATAAAATTAGATGATGTTAAGTTCTACATAGCAGATATCCCCATATTCTATCTACCATATATATCATTTTCCACTTCACAAAAGCGGAAATCAGGGCTACTTATGCCTCATGTATCATATAGCCAAAAAGAGGGGCTTGTATATGAACAACCTATATATATGAATATCGCTTCAAATATAGATATGGAACTAAACCCACAGATAAGAACAGATAGAAGTGCTGGGATATATGCCACTATAAATTTTGTAGATTCCAACCACTCTAAGGGGTATCTCAGAGGTGGTTACTTCAAAGATAAAGACTCTTATACCTCACTCTATAACCTAAGTAATAACAGTCACTATGGACTAGAAGCACACTATGAGAGTAGTGCTGTACTAGCTAAGATAAAGCCATATAATTACCTAGACTCCCTCTATCTAGATCTCATACTATTTAATGATATAGATTATATTAATCTGCAAAAAACCACGATAGATCACTTAGCAGACAGTTATATCAAGGAATCAAAGCTCAATTATAGCCTATATAATGATAAGAATTTTATAGGAGTAGAGTCTAGCTACTACAAAGATGCTAAAGAACAATCAAATAGTAATACTCTACACAAAATACCATCATTTAGGTGGCATAAAAGTAGAAAAAACCTATTTGGTATAGAGGCTTTAGACTACAGTATAGATAGTAAAGTATCTAACTATATCAAAGATAGTGATATAAGCTCAAATCAATTTGAACTTAATATTCCTATTGAGTATGATATATCCTTCTTGAGTGACTATATTCATATGCAAATTGGAGAGGATATATATATAAATAATAGTAGATTTTATCATAGAGCAGATGGAACTAAAGACTATGACAATATCTCTCTTACTCACTCTCTGAAGCTATATGGAGATATGATAAAACCTTATAATAATGGTATGCATACAGTAGAATGGTCATTAAAGTATGCAAAACAATCAAATATATCAAGTAGTGTAGAGGAGTATAACAAACTAGATATAGATATTCGTAGAGATATAATATCAAAAGCCCTATTTGACCAAAAAATAGATATCTCACTCAAACACTACTGGTACTCAAATGATATGGAGCTATATGCTAGTCAGAGAGTATCACAGACATATTATCCTAATGATATAGAAAAGTGGGATAGCTTTAGAAATGAGTTTGAGATTAGATATAAATATCTAAAATTTATCAACCTAGTAGAGTACTCATATAGATATAATGACTTTTCAGAAATATCAAATAGAATTGAGTATAATAGTGATAGAGCTATTTTATCTTTAGATAGATTTTGGAGAAAAGATCTACAACTAGATACAATCTTGACCAATGAGGTAGCATTTGAGGTAGATTATCAATACGATAAAGAGTTAAATCTATTTGCAGGTTTTACCTATGATCTAGAAAATAGCTATAGTAAAAAATGGAAAATTGGTTTTAGATATAATAGAAGCTGTTGGAATATGGAGTTGGGATATTTACATGATACTCAGCCCCTACTTACCAATAACGGTAGTAGCTCTATAGATAATGATAAAATACTATTCAAATTAAATCTTCTAGCCTTTGGAGCTAGTTAATGGAGTACAGATGTCAAGCCAAGTAAAGTGTAGATACTTTTCAGATAGAGAAGATGCAGCCAATAAACTTATTGACTCTATCCCAAAAGAGCTATTTGAGAACCGTGATACTATAGTAATAGCACTCAGTAAAGGTGGCGTTGTCATTGCAGATATAGTAGCCAAAAAACTAGAATTTGAATTTGATATACTTCTCATAGAGTCAATATTGGCACCAAACAATCCCGATCTCTCTATAGCCAAGGTGAGTGAGACACAAGATGTGGTGATACACACTGCACTGACAAACTCATTTGATATAGAGGATGAACTAGTCTATCATGAAGCAAAAAGAGTATATGATAAGAAAATCATATCTCACCTATATAAATATAGAAAAGGACAGCATAGAAAATCAGTCAAAGACAAAGCAGTAATTTTGGTAGATGAGTGTGTAGAGACAGATTTGACTACACTAGTAGCCATCAAATCTATGATTGCTTCAGAGGCCAAAAATGTATATATAGCAACCCCTATACTAGATGAAGTATCATACGCAAATCTAATCCAGATTAGTGATGGTG
>Ga0256826_1002270_pt1 | contig 11754 bp, 10 predicted proteins | sample CV79metaG_FD_185975 | JGI IMG/M metagenome (GOLD analysis project Ga0256826, IMG submission 185975) | Hydrothermal vent microbial communities from East Pacific Rise, Pacific Ocean - CV79 | ecosystem: Environmental > Aquatic > Marine > Hydrothermal vents | place: Pacific Ocean: East Pacific Rise... | reverse complement strand
ATCTTGAAATATAATGTGATCACCAATCTTTAAAGGTTGATCAAAAGAGTAGTCCCCCATGACATCTCCTGCCAGACAGGAGTTGCCTGCTAATCGGTAGGTATATTGTTTCTCTCCTGCTTCCGATGCTCCATAAACTTCTGCACGATAGGGCATTATAATAGTATCTGGCATTTGTGCTTCAGCAGAGGTATCAAGTATGGCAATGTCAATACCATTATGAACAATGTCCAATACCGAGGTGACTAAGGTTCCTGTTTCCCATCCCACTGCCTCTCCTGGTTCTAAGTAGATTTGGAGGTTTGGATATTTTTTTTGAAAATTTTTAATAATCATAATGAGCTTCTCTATCTCATAACCTTTTCGTGTTATGTGATGACCCCCTCCAAAATTAACCCATTTTAGCTGAGATAAAAAAATGCCAAATTTTTCTTCAAAAGCATGAAGTACATTTTCAAGTGCCGAAGCATCTTGTTCACAAAGGGCATGAAAATGTAGACCGTCTATCTTCTCTATGATTGACGCATCAAAATTTTCTAAGGTCGTTCCCAAACGTGAATAGAGACCACAGGGATTATAGAGTTCTACGGGTGATTCAGAGTACTCTGGATTGACACGTAATCCAAGTGATATGTTTTGATTGTATGATTTTGCTAAATGCCCAAATTGTTGAAGCTGATGTATTGAGTTAAAAACCATGTGGTTAGAGAGTGTCGCTATTTTTTCTATATCTTCTGTTTTAAAAGCAGGGCTATAGGTATGTAACTCTTTGGAGAATTTTTCATTGGAAAGGAGTGCTTCATGAAGTCCTGAGGCACAGCATCCATCTAGGTATTGTCGAATAAGGGGAAAACTTTGCCAAAGGGCATACCCTTTAAGTGCCAGTAGTATTTTAACACCAGTTTGCTCTTTGACATAGGCTAATTTTTTTAAGTTATTTTCTAACAGCTCCTCTTCAAGTAACCAATAAGGCGTACTGATGAGGTTTGTTTTTATTTCATTCACACATAGCCTTGAATAAGCGTTAGAAGGAGATACTTCCTGAAACTTCAGGATAACTTCTTTTCTCTATGTTATCTGCACTGTTTGCAAACTCTTGTACCCAACCAAGAGACATAAATGAATTTGGTGAAGTTTTTAAACTGATACCAGCCCGACCACCATAAATGTTATAATCTTTATAGGGTTGATCAATAAAAGTACGATTGTAAAATGCACCAAGATATGGTGATATGGTTGTTCTTTCAAGTGGAATATGATAGGTTACCGGTACTGTCATTTGATTCATGGTGGGGTCATCACCAAGAAAACCTTGATAAGAAGCTCCAATTGATAAGTTGTCAATAATGAAATAATTGACATTACCGCCAATAACCGTATAGTCATTGCCTAAACTGTTATCTGTTCCTATGGAAAAACTGACATTTTTAGTTCCCATGCTAAAAAGTCCTCCGGCATAGATGGTACTGGTGGATAAGAGTATTAAAAGTAATTTTTTCATAAATGACCTCCTACAGTTATTTTATGTTTAAAATTATTAGGTGATATTTTATTTATTATAACATTAGTTTCTTATATTTAAGAAGTTTTTAGTACTAATATCATCCCATTTTTTATTTAATTTTGAAAAGTTATTATAGCTCTCTAAGACGCGTTTAAAGTCACTATTATTCTTAGATTCTTCTTCTAATACTTCTGCTAAAGCTATTTTTGCTGCGTCCATCATATCTTTTGGAAAAGTTTTTATTTTGACACTACTTGGCATATCTGCAAGCGCTTTGGCATTTTTGTATCGGAACTCTTGAATCATGGTTCCTGTCATCTCTTCAGTAGCCGCGGTGATGATGGCTTGATGTTCTGAACTGAGTTGTTCCCATCGGTTTTTATTAAAAGTGATCTCTAAGATAGATCCGGGTTCATGCCATCCGGTATAGTAGTAATCTGCGGCTTTGTCAAATCCCATCATTCTGTCAAGTGCCGGTCCTACCCATTCTGTAGCATCAATGGTTCCTCGTTCTAAAGAAGTAAAAATCTCACCAGCAGGCAGAAGAATAGGGTTAACACCTAGTTTTTTCATTACCTCTCCACCCAGACCAGGGATTCTCATTTTTAGACCTTTTAGATCGTCAAGTGAGTTGATCTCTTTTTTAAACCATCCACCCATCTGAGGACCAGTACTTCCTCCAATAAGTGGATAGAGATTGAATTTCCCATAAAGTTCACGCCAAAGTTCCATTCCTCCCCCAAATTTCATCCATGTAATCATCTCTTCACTTGTTAATCCTAGAGGCATACCTCCAAAAATAGAGAAAGCAGAGTTTTTCCCTTTCCAGTAGTAGACACCTGAGTGAAAAGCATCTATTTGGGCGGATGAGGTGGTATCAAAAACTTGTAGGGCAGGGACTAAAATATTTTTAGGGTAGACTTTTATCTCTAAGCTCCCGCCACTTAGTTCTTTACAACGTTTAGCAAATTCGTCAACACCTGTTCCCATAATAGGAAAGTGAGCAGGCCATGAGGTTGCCAATTTGAGGGTAACTTTTTTTCCTCGGTTAATGTTAATGTCTTTGCCTATTTCTTCTTTTTTTTCTCGGTAGCATCCACTTAAACTTAATGCCCCTAAACCAAGAGCAGAGGTGGTTAAAAAATCTCGTCGTTTCATTGTTGTTGTCTCCAGATTTGTAATGGTGTTATTGTACTATAATTTGATTTTAGGGTTATTGGTATTTAAATAAGAGTAATTTACTCTTTTTATGCTATTATCTTTCTATGAACAAGTTAGAAAAAATAATTTCAGAAAATCAAAAGGGTGTGGTTCTTTTCTTAGGACGAGTTACGAACTTTACCGCAGAAGAACTTGGTAATTTTTTAGAAGCACAGGGAATGTCTTATGCTGAAAAATATACAGGACAAGAGGTAGCATTGTTGGTCTTAAGTAGTATGATGACACCTTTAGAAGAAGATCTTTCGTATGAACTGTATGATTTAAATGTGCCAGATGTTTCACTTCAAGCGTTTGAATCATTTTATACGACGCATATAAAACCAAACACTCTTTTAATGTCGTTAAAACTTTCTAATGATCAAGAACGACTTATTCGACTTTTAAAAAATGAAGCATTTGCTGATGACGTCTATTTAAAACTTTTCAACATGTATGATTGGAGAGGTGAGGGAATACATGAAACGGATAATAATCGAGATATTACCATCAGTTTTGTAACGCGATTTTACAAGCCTGATGGTTTTCGAGATCCTGCGATGATTTATGCACCTACTACGGTAATGAATATTGCACAAGAGACAGCTAACTCAGATGTGTTAGATGCCATATTAAGCATGCCAAATCATCAGATAAAAGTAAGTAGATTTGAACAGCATCGACCTCGAAATTTGAGAGAAACAGTTGCGTTTAACGAGTCAATATCTCAGTTAAATATTAAACGACTCATGGGGTATCATGATACTTCTCTTGATTATTTTTTGGCTGCCAATTCAGCATTGGCATCTGCTGAACAAGAAATCTTGTATGCACGTGCTACAGAAGAGACAATGTTAATGTTAGCCCATAATGAAAATTTGTCTGATGAACTTTTTGAAAAGCTTTTATCTCAGAGTGATAATGTGGTGAAAACACTTTTTACCTATCAACCAATGTCAGAGCTTAGAGTTTTATTACTATCTGAACATCACCATTTGGCATATGTTGGGAAAAATCAAACCATTACAAGTGTTATTGCGCAGTTGTTGGCATTTAATGATGAAACTTTAGATAGAGAGATTGCCTCAAACTCTACAATAGCTTCAGATATTTTACTTAAACTGTATGATAAGTATGGGGAGAGTATAGGAAACTCTTTGGCTCAAAATGAAAATCTTCCAACGAGACTTTTTCACGAATTTTATGCTCGTAATAATAGAGAGATAATAGAATTTTTAGCCACCAATCGTGCCACACCAAAAGAGATACTTTCTGAGCTTTGCGAGTTGAAAGAGAGGGAGCTTAATAGATTGTTAGCGTCTAATCCATCGGTTGATATTTATTATTTAAGAGAATTTCAACTCGATACATCGCTCATACGAATTTTAGCTGACAATGAAACCTATGGTAAAAGTGTATTACAAGGGTTGGGATTATAGATGTTAGCACCTAAGCAGTATCAAGAGATTAAAGATAAAATAGGCAATGGTGAACCAACTATTATTGCCTTTGGTATGAGTCATTGTTATAGTTGTCAAACAATGTCTAAGATGTTTTCAGAAATTTTAGAAGTACATCCTGAGTATCAGATTTATGCAATAGATGGTCAAAAAGAGCGACTAATTTTACGAGACAAATATAGATTAAAATTGATGCCAGTACAGCTCTTTTTTGATGCAGAGGGAAATGAAGTTTTCAGACATGAAGGTGCTTATAAAAAACCTGTGTTGGAAATTATTATGAAAAAATATGGTTTTGGTAGTTATTAACTTATCAACAGTGGCTAAAGCCACGCCTTATGATTTTTAATGAAATAGAGGAGATAGAAGATGAACGCAAAAAATATAAGTAAAAGTTTAGATAAATTAATAAGAGCAAAAATTCCTGTTTTTGTGTGGGGAAGTCCAGGGATAGGAAAATCATCTATTATAAAACAGATAGCCCTAGATAAAGGTTTAGAGTTTGTTGATTTACGTCTTTCACTTTTAGATCCAACTGATTTAAAAGGAATTCCATTTTTTGATCAAGAGAATAACGAAGCAGTTTGGGCAAGTCCTAATTTTTTACCAAGTAATCCTGACTCAAAAGGAATTTTATTTTTAGATGAAATTAATACGGCTCCACCATCGGTTCAAGCGAGTGCCTATCAGTTGGTACTTGATCGAAAAGTAGGAGATTATGAACTACCAAAAGGGTGGAGTATTGTCGCAGCAGGAAACAATGAAAGTGACCGAGGGGTTGTCTACCGAATGCCCCCACCACTTGCCAATCGTTTTGTACATTTAAACATGGATGTGAGCTTTATTGACTGGAAAGAGTGGGCATACCATAATGGTATTGAGGCGTCTATTATTGCTTTTTTACACTACGATGAAAATAAACTTTTTGATTTTGATCCCAATAAAAATCAAAAGTCTTTTCCAACCCCTAGGTCATGGGAGTATGTCGATAAGATTCTAAAGTCAGATATGGATGAAAGTTTACTTTACGATATCATATCAGGAGCAGTAGGAACAGAGAGTGCCACTGCGTTTATGAGTTTTAGAAAAGTTATGCACCGATTACCCGATATAGAGAAACTTTTAAATGGTGAAGTATTAGAAGTAGAACATGATTCACAAGTACTTTTTGCCCTTGTTACAGGGGTTATTAGTAACATACAACAGAACCCTAGCAAAGATAAAATAGACAATGCATTAACGTTCTCATTAACGCTACCTAAAGAGTTTTCAGTCATGTTGGTCAAAGACATGCAACAAAATAAGATTAACGTTGAAGGCTCAAATATTTGGGAAGAGTGGGTTGAAGCGTTTGCTTATTTGTTGGTGTAGAGGATGATACTTATAGATGAAAAACTAGATCAAGCCAAAACAAAACTAATGCTAGAAAACCCATACTTTGGAACACTGGTAACTTCGTTAGAGATGAGAGTAAATAGTAATATATCTACCGTTAGACCACTTGGTGATGTGTTAGAATACAACGATGAATATTTGGATGTATTAAGCATTTCTGAGGTTTCGACTATCTTAGCGAACTCAGCCATGCATCAAGCGTTGTTTCATGGTGAGAGAGGGAAAGGAAAAGTTTCATCTGTATGGAACTTAGCCTCTGACTATGCCATTAATAACTTATTGATGGAAAATGGATTTATGTTGGCTCCTATGGCAAACTACAGTTCACGATTTGAGAGGCTTTATGCAGAAGAGATTTATACTATTTTGTTGGGTGAGTTGGATTTGGAAGATACAGAGTCGGAAGAGGAACAACAGCGTGATGAGAAAAATGAAGAGATAGGGGAGCTAGATACTCCCGAAGAGTTGTTGGGACAGGAGGAGTATGAACTGTTGCTTGAGCAATTGAACATAAAGCTTGAACGACAGGGAGATTTACCCAAAGGAATTGACCGTTTTGTTGTCTCAAAGGCTGAATCAAAAATAGTTTGGCGAGATGAACTTTACCGTTATGTTAATGCTCATGCAAAAAGTGACTACCGAATGTTTCCCCCCTCTAAAAAACACCTTTATCGTGGAATTGCTTTACCTTCCATTTATGGAGAAACGTTAAAAATAGTGGTTGCCATAGACACGTCTGCTTCTATTGATGATGAGATGCTACTATTGTTTTTAGCAGAGCTTTATGAGATTATGCAAGTTTTTACCCAGTATGAAATTTTATTGTTAGAGTGTGATGCTGTTATTCAAAATGTACAACGTCTTATGCCACAAGAGCCACTAGAACCAACTCTCAACGGAGGAGGAGGAACAAACTTTATTCCTGTTTTTGATTATGTGATGGAGTTGAATGAAGATTTTAAATTTTTGATTTACTTTACTGATGGGAAAGGAAGTTTTCCTAAGTATGAACCAAATATTGATGTTTTATGGGTAATGCCAGAAAATGATGAAAAAATGCCATTTGGCGAAAAATTGGAATTATTCTAAAATAGAATTGAAATGTTAAATGTAAGTTTGAAAAGAGAATTTACAACAACTCAAAAGAGCTGTTGTAGGGCTTAAAGTTAGATATTAAAGAACACCTAATCTTTTAAGAGTATCGATTGAAAGACCAGATACTGTAAGACCATTTTTAGTTTGGTAAGCTTTTACTGAAGCTTTAGTTGTTGAATCAAGAGTACCTGTTACGGCTGTTTTGTATCCTGCAGCTGTTAATGCTCTTTGGATTCTTGAAATAGTATCAACAGTCATGCTTGATTTACAAAGTACTGGCATCCATTTAACTGATTGATCAGAAACTTTAACTTGCTTAGATACAGTTTTGTATGTAGCAGGAATAATGTTTTTCTTAGTTGTTTCAGGAGTAACAACTTTTGTTACTTGAACAGTTTTATATGTAGCAGGAATAGTTACAGTTTTTGATGCTGCCGGAGTTGCTACAACTTGTTTTGTAACTGTTCTTTTAACTTCTGGGATAGTTACTTTACAAATTATTGATGATGTTCTACTAAGACCTGGTTTTTCTGCTAAAGAGTTAGACCATACGTATTTAGCATCAGAAACTTTTTGAGTTTTTGTCAATGTTTTGTATGTAGCAGGAATTGCAATGGTTTTTGTAGAAGCAGGAGTTGCTAATTCATTTGAAGAAACAGTTTTATATACTGCTGGAATTGTAACAGTTTTTGTTGTTTCAGGAGTAACCACAACTTGTTTTGTAATAGTGTTATATTGTGCTGGAACATCAACAAGACACATCATCTCTTCTACAGAACAGTCTGCATCGTGACATTTTGTCTCTTTCCATACTTTTTTAGCTGGAGCAACTTGAACTCTTTCAGATATAGTTTTGTAAGTAGCAGGAACTTTTACAAGTTTAGTTGTTGCAGGAGTTACAAGGATTCTTTTTGTTCCTGTTTTAAACTGAGCTGGTTGAGCAATGATTCTGCTTGAAGCAGCTGTTGCTAAAACTTTTTCTGTTGTATTTTTAAACTGAGGTGCAGCATAAAATTCATAGTAACATGTACCTGATTGAGCAGTTTCAAGATTAACACCGCCAGCTCTAGCTGCTGATAAAACTGCTGAAGAAGCTACTCTTGCTTCTGGGTTAAGTCCATTTCTCCACTCTGTATATGCAGGTGAAACAGTTACCGTTCTAGTTTCTGTTTTATAAGTTGCTGGAACAGCTACAATTTTTGTACTTGCTGCAGTATCTAAAACTCTCTCACTTGCAGTTTTGTAAGTTGCAGGTACAATAGTAAGTTTTGTATCTTCTTGTGTAGCTTTAATTTTTTCAGTTACCGTTTTATATTGAGCAGGGATAACTACTTTACCATAACATGTACCAGACTTAGCATTTGGTAATGTGAATGAACCATCACTTGTCTTTTGTGCAGCTACTGGAGCTGAAGTGTTGTTCGTTGTTTGTGTACATCCAGTTGCAAGCAGAGCGGCTGCTGCTACTGATAGTACCAATGTTCTTTTGATAAACATAATATTCTTCCTTGTGTTTTGATATAGTGTAATATACGAGGTCAATCTTAACATAAAAAATATTATTCTTATATTAAAAATTGATGAAAAATAATTTTTTATTGAGATATTTAATTTTATTTGATTATATTTTTATTTATTCTTATGGTAATCCTATATATTTAAATATTTGATATAATGATAGTATGAATAGAAAATATAAAATAATTGTGATTGGTGCGGGTGCAAGTGGGTTGATGTTTTCTTCCCTTATGGATGAAAAAGAGATATTACTTTTAGACAATAATAATCAAGTAGGAAGTAAAATTTTGGTCTCGGGTGGAGGTAAATGTAATGTGACCAATGGTGTGGTTAAAGCTAAGAACTACATAGGTAATCAACGATTTGTTCGAAATATAATTAAACGTTTTGACCAGTATGCCTTACTTGAATGGTTGGGGCATAGAGGGTTAAAACCTATTGAACGAAAAAATCATCAATATTTTTGCCAAAATTCAGCAAAAGAGCTTGTAGATATTTTAAAAAAAGAGAGTTCATCAAAATTAATAAAGTTGAATACTGAAGTTTTAAATGTAGTCAAAAAATCTGATACTTTTGAAGTAGAGACAAATAGAGGAATATTTTATGCATCACATGTTGTTGTGGCTTCAGGAGGCTTGAGCTTCCCTAAAATAGGAGCAACTTCTATAGGGTATGAGATTGCAAAAAGTTTTGATCATACCATTCAAACCTGTTCAGCTGGTTTGGTTGGTTTTACACTTCAACCTGATGAATTCTTTTTTAAATCTTTAACAGGAATTGCAATTGATGTTAAAATTACGGTTAATGAAAAAGAGATTAAGGGTGCATTACTCTTTGCACATAAGGGTATTTCTGGACCCGCAATTTTAGATGCTTCTTTATATTGGGGAAAAGGAAAAATTGTTATAGATTTTTTACCAACTTTAAGTTTAATTAGTTTAAAATCTTCAAAAAAATATTTAAGTCGTAGTTTAGGTTTGCCCAGCCGTGTTGCCAAAACATTTTTAGAACAGTTAGCCATAGAAGATAAAGCATCCAATACATTAAACAGTGAAGAGTGGCAAAAATTAGAGAAATTAAAATCTTATAGTTTTTCTCCCGCAGGTACCTTTGGCTATAGTAAAGCTGAAGTTACAAAAGGTGGTGTTTCAACAGATGAGATTGATGCCAGTTCAATGATGAGTAAAAAAGTTAATAATCTTTATTTTTTAGGTGAAGTGTTAGATGTAACTGGAGAACTTGGTGGTTACAATTTTCAATGGGCATTCTCTACGGCTTTTGTATGTGCCAAAGGTATAAAGTGATAAAAAATATAGTGGTTTCGATGTTACTGCTCCTCCTATCAGGATGTGCAATGTTAGAGCCAACTCTCGGTGTTACGAAGAAAGAAGTTTTTAATAAAAACAATTCTATAGATAGCAATGCAACAGAAATAGATAAAGTTAAGATAGTAAATCCGCTTATAGATGATAACAATATTATTCCCAGTGTTTTTTTAGAAGATGTGACTTTTGAATCGGATGCCAAAGTTATGGTAAAGGCATTAGATGCTTTTGCATGGGAGAAAAAATCTTTAAGCAAAATCTACAAGAAAAAAGATCAAATTTGGACGAAGCAAGGGATCAAAGAGTTTAAGAAAATTTTATCTGATGATCGTTATCTTTCACTATGTGGAGATATTCGTTATTTACAAAATTTAGAGTTTACGACGCAAAAAATAGAACAAGATGTTTTATATTCGGTTTTATTCTTAAAATATTTAAACAATCTTTCAAGCGGTTGTATTGAGTGGGTTAGTTCAGATGGTAGCGTGCTAAATGAAAATCATGAAGAAAATATTGCATCTGCTTATCTATTAGAGATGTTAAGTCGAGGGGTGTTAGTAGAGCGGTTGTTTCTTCCTTATCTTCCCCAAGAAAAAGACTTTACTCATGCAATTAAACGCTATAAAGCATTGGATGTGAGTGCTGCTGATAGAAATGAGATAAAATTAGAACGATTGGTTGTTGAGCAGTATAAATCCTCAGAATCCTATCCTGAATATGACTGATTTATGGTAAACTACAATTTATTAAATACAAAGTTGAAACGGTAGATAGAAAATAGAATGGCAGTAAAAAATATTGAATATAAGAACAGTAATTTCAAGCTCAGTTATGAGATTGTTAACCCCTCAGTAGAAAAAACTCTTTTGGTACTTCATGGTTGGGGAAGTAACAAAGAGATTATGAAACAAGCATTTGGAAAAGAGTTAGCGGGATATCGACATATTTATTTGGACATGCCTGGTTTTGGTGGTAGCTCAAATGAGATAATTTTAACCACCAAAGATTATGGTGAAATAGTAAAACTTTTTCTTAAAACGATAAAGAGTGAACCGCTTATTGTAATGGGACACTCTTTTGGTGGTAAAGTAGCAACACTTTTATCTATTCCTCATTTGGTCTTACTTTCATCTGCTGGTGTGCTTACGATAAAGCCATGGTCTGTGAAGTTAAAAATTGCAACATTTAAATTTTTAAAACCTTTAGGAATGAAAAAAATACGTGAACTTTTTGTTGCTCCTGATGCGCAGGGTATGAGTCATGAGATGTATGAGACTTTTAAAAATGTTGTTGATGAAGATTTTGAATTAGAATTTTCCAAGTCACAAAGTAGGGCTTTATGTTTTTGGGGCATTGATGACACGGCAACACCTCTTTATACTGGAGAGAAGATAGCAGGACTTATTGAAAATAGTAAATTCTACCCATTAGAGGGTGATCATTTTTTCTTTTTGCAACATGCTCACTTTATTGCAAATGAAATAATAAAAGATATAGAAGGATAAAAAATGGAAATAGTAAACGTAATAAGTAACATACTTTTTGTATTGGCATTGGGGTATTACTTTATGACCAATATGCAGTGGTACTCCTATAAATTAGAGAGAGTGATGTTTCATCATACCAAGACATGGTGGCATGGTGTTTATTTTCTTGCACCGTTATTGGCATATTTTGTAGCCAGTAAATATACCGATTTAAGTATTGTTGTTACCTTAGGTTATATGGGTATGCTTTTCATGTGGAGAAAAGATCAAGATAAACCTTTGGTATTTACAGGTCGTGTTAAACGTTTCTTTGCAGCATTGGTCTTTTTTACATTTTTCTTGGTGATGATAAAATATATTATAAAATTTGATATTTTATTGGTACTTATGCCACTTCTTTTTGCCTATATGATTTCTGGGATGATGGAAAAAATGCTTTTTAGAGGCTTTCAAATGAAAGCAGAAAAGAAGTTAGAAACTATGTCAGAAATGGCAGTTATTGGTGTAACTGCTTCTTATGGGAAAACAAGTATTAAAAATTATATTGCACATCTTCTTTCTGCTAACTATAAGGTTTATGCTACGCCACGGTCAGTTAATACTTTTGGTGGTGTATTAAAAGATATTAATGATGATTTACCTTCCGATACTGAAGTCTATGTTGTAGAGATGGGGGCGAGAGGTGCAGGGGATATTGCTGAAATTTCTAAGTTTGTTAACCCTCACTTGGCAGTGGTTGGTAAAATTGGTCCTGCGCATATTGAGTATTTTAG
>Ga0256826_1002269_pt1 | contig 11755 bp, 11 predicted proteins | sample CV79metaG_FD_185975 | JGI IMG/M metagenome (GOLD analysis project Ga0256826, IMG submission 185975) | Hydrothermal vent microbial communities from East Pacific Rise, Pacific Ocean - CV79 | ecosystem: Environmental > Aquatic > Marine > Hydrothermal vents | place: Pacific Ocean: East Pacific Rise... | reverse complement strand
ACTTGAATGGGGGTAAACATTCCGTAGTCTAACCATGACTTAATGCTTTGCAGTGCACCAATGAGTTTTTTATTACCCACAACAAAACCAACACGCCAACCAGCCATGTTGTAAGACTTTGACATGGTATAGGCTTCTACAGCTACATCTTTTGCTCCTTCAACCTCTAAGATTGACGGTGTTTTGTAGCCATCAAAAGTAATGTCAGCGTAAGCAATGTCAGAGATGATGTAAAAACGTTTCTCTTTAGCCAAAGCAACTACTTTTTTGTAAAACTCAGGTGTTACGGTAGCTGTTGTTGGGTTATGTGGAAAGTTCAATACCAAAAATTTTGCTTTTGGTAAAGAGTTGTCCAGAGCATCATTTAAGTCAATAAAAAATTGCTCTTCGTCTACTTCAAAGTTCTCTTCGTCAAACTTAAGTTCCATTTTTTCAACATTTGCACCAGCTAAGATGAACGCTTGCGAGTGAATAGGGTAGGTTGGGTCAGGAACAATGGCAACGTCACCAGGGTTAGAGATGGCTTGAACAAGGTGAACATACCCCTCTTTACTTCCCATGGTTGCAACCACTTCAGTGTTGGGGTCAAGTTCTACGTTGTATTTTCTTTTGTACCAGTTAACCATTGCCAGTCTAAGTTTGTAAATACCTTTACTCGCAGAGTACCCATGTGTTTTATCACGTTGTGCAGTTTCACATAATTTATCAATAATTGGTTGAGGGGTTCGGGCATCTGGGTTTCCCATAGAAAAATCTATAATATCTGCACCAGCTCTTCTTGCATCCATTTTTAGGTCGTTAATCTCAGCAAAAATATACTTTGGCAATCTATTTATTTTTTCAAATTGAATCTCATCAAACATTACTATCCTCTTGTGTTATTATTTTATTGTGCGTAAGTTAACATTTTTTTTATTAACTTCATTTTTTATCATTTAAGAAAATTTTAAATAATAGAGGGTTGTTACCAACCTCTATTACCATTTAGTTTTCTAAACTCTTTTCTGTTAATTTCTCTAATATCTGTACTGTCAATTAAAAAGTAGTGTTTTTTATTGTCAGCAACTTCAACCGTTTTTCCATCGGAAACAATGTCTACATATCCATGACCTGTTACAAGAAGCCAAGTACCATTTTCTATTTCGAATGGAGTAGAGACTTTTTTCATGAACTCTCTACGTTTTTTTGTATCGAGGTTAATGAATCCGTACCATAACATACCTCGTGTTGGGTTAATGCTAATGGTTGAAATAGGTGTTACTACTGTTGTTTCTACACTCACCACACTACTATTGTTTGCTTCATTGGCTAAAAATGCTTCTGATACTTCTTGTACAACTTCTGCTACAGATTGGTTGTTCTCTTGAACAGTTGTTGTCAGTGCTGTTTGAACCACTGCTACGGTAGCATCAGTATTTGTTTGATTGGACTCGTTACTGCCATTAAGCGTAATGAGAACAGGCTTTGGAGCTATTGGGGTTTGAATACGAACAGACTCAGGTTCATTCTCTAACTTTCCCACAACAACCTTTTGGGCATCTTCTGCTGTAGCATTACTATCTAAAGCTTTACTGTCATCAAAAAACTCTTTTTTCTCTTCAATCTTTTGAATAAGAGAATCAAGTTTACCTTGAGTATAGAGGTAGTATCCACCACCCAACAGACCTGCAATAATAAAGAATTTAAAGAATGAAAAACCACCACCTGTAGTAGAAGCTCTTGCAACCATAACTACTTTGTCATCGTGTGGTTTATTTTCTTCATAGTAGAGTTTTATTTTTTGTCTTAAGTCGTTAACCTCAATGTCTTTATATTCTCTTTCAAGAATCAATAAAAAGCCCAATGCTTTTACTCTATTTAGTTTTTCAAAATCTTCACTTAATAAGTAGTTTAAGTTAACATTTGAAATATTTGTTTTAGAAACTACGCTTTCTAAACCTTGTTGCTCTATAAGTTCATTAAATAACATTTCCCATCCTATGTATTAATATTGCTGCAGCTGCGCTAACATTTAGTGAGTCAAACTCATGCTTCATCTCAATAGAAATTGTTTCATCTACTTTTGATTTTGCCCTTTTTGAGAGTCCTTCACCTTCTGATCCTAAGACCAACACCTTTTTGTCACTAAACTGACATTTATCTACTGTTGTTCCATCCATTGAAGCACCATAAACTTTGAACTCTACTTGCTTTAGCTCATTTAAAACATCTAAGATGTTTGGAATGATAACAAAAGGCATGTTCAATAGAGCACCCGAACTGGTTCGAGTAATTGCAGCAAAGTTTAAAGTTTTGACACCTGTAGCAATGATTCCATCGGCACCTAATGCATACGCAGAACGAACAATGGCACCAATATTTCCTGTGTCGGTTACCATGTCAAGTACTACAATGAAACGTTCTTTTTTTAAAGTACTTAAATCACTCTGAGCTAAAGGTTCCATTTCAAGTAAAATTCCTTGATGGTTTCCCCCTTTACTCATGCTCTGTGCCCATTTTTCTTCTAAAAATTTAATTCTTGGTTTAAAAGATTCAAAAAGTTTTTGAGGTAAAATGCCTTTTTTTGCAATGTAGACGGTTTTGATGTTTGCTTCATGCTCTTGCAATGCATGTAAACAGACTTGTTTTCCATAAATAATCATAAAAAAGATTTTACCCTTTTTTTGCTGTATTTTATCACTAAGCGTAACGGATAAGGGAAGATAGTGTTAAAAGCCCGTTAACTTATAAGCTCGTTATACCATTCTTTAACAGATTTGTCTGTTAGCTTTGCTAGAAGTTTGGCTTTGACTTTAGGTTGTAAATCGAAGTTTAGAATGTCATCAACATACAAAGCTTTTGCTTTTTCTTGCTTTGCTCCAATGACGACAACCCATTCACCTTTGGAGTTTATGTCTCCATTTTGAAACTGTTCTAAAATTTCTTTAGCCGAGCCTTTGTAGTAGTTTTGAAACTTTTTAGTGAGCTCTTTTGAGAAAAAAACTTCTCTGTTCGCATCAATTTTTACTATTTCTGCAATAAGTTTCTCAATTCGGTGTGGGGCTTCATAGAGTACAACATTGTCAAGTTTATTCATAAGTTCAATGAGAGCTGAGGAACGTTCACTCCCTTTTTGTGGTAAAAAAGCATAAAAAAGGAAGTTTCCTTCTTTGAAACCAGAAGCCGCATAGGCTGTAGTGACAGCTGTGCCTCCAGGGAGTACATCATACTCTACGTTATGTTCTTGACAATGCTCTACTAAAATTTGTCCTGGGTCAGAGATGACAGGCATTCCTGCATCGCTTACATAAACTACTTGTTCGTTTTTAAGACGCTCTGTAATTTGGGGGAGACGTGCTGCACCATTGTGTTCATGAAAAGATAAAAATTCTACTTCGGGGTAGTTCAACTCAAAACGTTCTTCTAAAATGCGTAGCAGTCGTTTGGTCTCACGTGTATCTTCACATAAAAACAGTGTTGCTTTTTCAAACTCTTTTAAAGCTCGAATGGTAATGTCTTGGGGGTTTCCGATGGGAGTAGGGATGAAGGTTAGCATGTTTTCCTAAACTTATAAGTAAAGGGCAGACACAGAGGTCGCCCTTACCAACCTAAAGGTTGTATTTTTTCTTAAATTTGTCGATTCTTCCAGCAGCATCAACGCTTCTTTCTGAACCTGTGAAGAATGGGTGACATTCGTTACAAATATCAATGGTCATCTCTTCTTTGTTTGTTCTAATTGCAAACTCGTTTCCACAAGCACATTTAACGCTACACTCTTTGTAATCTGGGTGAATATCTTTTCTCATAATAAGACCTTTTAGTTTGGTTGGTGATGGGTAACAAACCCATTCTAGCATTTTGCTCTTCCTTACAAATTTAAATTAAATCAGTAAGTGTCGTTGCAACACTCTTTGGTGAGACAACAAATTTGTGGCGTATTGTATCGAAAAAAAATTAAATAATAATATTTATGCTAAAATCTTAGCATGAATTTCTCTTATTTAATTAAAATTTTTCTTATTGCACTTGCTTATTTTTTGACGGGGAGTTTGAGTTTAGCAATTTCTCCTGAAAATGGTATTGTAACCATTGTGGTTTTTTCAGCTGAAGGAATTGCTCTAGCGAGTGCTATCCTTTATGGGAAGCGCGTATGGGTGGCCATTTTACTGGGACAATTTTTTCTTGCGTATTTCAATGGAATGGCGTGGCAACCCTCACTGGGAATTGCTATTATTAACTCAATAGAAGCCATATTGGCTGTTGTCTTTTTTAGAAAATTTAAACTAGATATTTCTTTATCAACCTTTAAAGATGTATTTGGGCTTATTCTTATTATTGTGGTAATCTTACAACCTTTTAGTGCATTGCTCGGAAACCTTATTCTTGTTACTTTCAATGTTATTGATTCTTCAGAGTATGTTAACAGTGCTTTCTTCTGGTTTATTGCTAATATAATGGGACAGCTTCTTATTACCCCAATGCTTCTTTTGATATATACCAATATTAGTAAAAAAGACATTCCAAATGTTTTTCTAATTGCTTCGAGTGCCATTATTTTAAGCTATCTATTTTTAGAAATCTATCCTATTTCAAACCCTCTTTTACTTTTGGGTTTTACTATCTTTTTAACTCTCTTTTTATCATATAATATGGGTGTACACTATGGAGCATTTGCAACAGTAATTGTAGCTTTTGTTTCACTTTATTTAACACATAAAGGTATTGGTATCTTTGTGGAGGGGAGTCCTCTTGACAATATTATTAACCTCAACTCCTACTTTCTTTTTCAAATTCTTTTGGTACTTCTTTTTGGAACACTTCTTTCAGACATGAAAGACCAAGCAAAAAAATTGAAAATTTTAGTCCAAAAAGAGCTAGAGAAGAATAAGGAGCAGCAGTTTCACATGCTTCAAAGAAATCGTCTTTCACTCAAAGGAGAGATGATTAGTATGATTGCACATCAATGGAAGCAACCTCTTAATAATTTATCATTAATTAATCAGATGTTAATTTTGGAGTATGAAGATGGGAATTTAGACGATATTGCTGTTCAAGAATTTGACAGAGATTCAAATAAACAAATTAGACAGATGTCTCAAACCATATCAGATTTTACAAACTTTTTTAGTCCAGAGGTAAAGATACAATCTTTTGACCTTAAAGAGATTGTTGAACAATCTTTAGACTTTTTACGACCCATTTTAAGAAAAGAGAAAATCTCTGTCTATCTTAAAATGGATGAGAATGAAGATATTTTACTTAATGGTTATCCAAATGAATTGGGACAGATGATTATTAATATTTTAAATAATGCAAAAGATGTCTTAGTTGAAAGAGAAATAGAACAACGAGAAATTTGGGTTGGAGCTGAGAAAATAAGGGAAGAAGTTCACCTTTCAATAGAAGATAGTGGAGGAGGAATACCCTTAGATGTTATTGATAAAATTTTTGATCCTTACTTCTCAACTAAGGCAAAAAATGGAACAGGGTTAGGACTTTATATGTCTAAAATGATTATTGAAGAGCATATGAATGGTCAACTGTTGGTATCGAACAGTGACCATGGAGCTAAGTTTGAAATAATATTATTTGGTTAAATCATATTTAAAATTAAAATTTTTGAAGGAAATTGTCACGAATTTTTTCAAACCGTTTATAGCTTTGACCATCACATCCATCAATAATAATACAACGATTAAACATCATTAAAAAATTCATAATTTGATGACGTTTGTATCTTAACTCTTTCCGAATAATATCAATTTCATTTTCAATTACAATATGGTGTGCCTGTGTAAATTCTTGAAGTTCTAAAATCTCTTTAAATTCATTTGAATTAATATTGAGTTCTTTTTTAAAAAAATTATAATATTTATTGATGTTTTTTGTATTCACATTTTGAATGATATTTAAAAGTAATCCAATTGAGGCACGTTTAAACTCATGACTATAATTATCTGCCATTTCTCCCTCCCTTTTCTAATTGTTATTTAACTTTGTTGATTTTCTATAACCATTCCCAAATACTCTAATGAGTTAAAAAATTGTTTTCGGTCAAATGGTTTTAGAAGATAGGTACCAATATCTAGCTCTGCAGCTTGTTTAAGATATTCTGGTTCATCAAATGCTGTAAAAATTCCAATGGCTTGTGTAGGTACAATCTCTTTTATTTTTTTTGCCATCTCTAAACCATCCATTTGAGGCATAGATATATCAGTTAAGACAATGTCTGGTTGCCTCTCCTTGTAAAGAGCAAGTCCTTCTTCCCCATCACTCGCAACATAAACTTCTTTTGCTGAAGAACTCAATACTCGTTTAATTAATCTTTGAGTATCTAAATCATCCTCAACATAGAGTATGGTAAGATTTTCAAGTAACATGAAAGAACCTTTAAAATTTTTTATGTTCATTCTATCAAAAGAATGTTTAGATTAGGTTATTTGTTTATGAAAAGTTAATAAAGTATATATCTTTTGTTTTTATGTTAGTGTTATACTATTTTAAATTTAAAACTAAAAGGATTAAAATGAAAAAGATATTACTGTTCTTAACACTTATTTTACTAACTTTCTCTCAGGCTGAAGTACTTAAACCTTGGGCTGTAAGCCTTAAAAACTTAACAGACAAAGAGCGTCAGGTCATTGTAAACAAAGGTACAGAGATGCCCTTTACAGGTAAATACACCAAACATGATGAAAAGGGTGTTTACAGATGTAAAGTATGTAATGCTAAACTTTACAACTCTACAGATAAATTTAACTCGCATTGTGGGTGGCCCAGTTTTGATGATGCCATAAAAGGTGCCATTAAAGAAAAAAAAGATGCTGATGGTCATAGAACAGAAATTCTCTGTGCAAATTGTGGAGCCCATTTGGGTCATGTCTTTAGAGGTGAGGGAATGACAGCTAAAAACACGCGTCATTGTGTTAACTCCATCTCTTTAAACTTTGACAAAAAAGAGGACAATAAAACAGTAAAGACTAAAGAAGATACTCTTAAACATGCTTATTTCGCTGGTGGATGTTTCTGGGGTGTTGAGTACCATTTAGAGTCCATTAAAGGGGTAAAAGATGCCATCTCTGGTTTTATGGGTGGAACATTAAAAGACCCTGGTTACTATGATGTTGTTAGAAAAAATACAGGTCACTTAGAGACAGTAGAAGTCATTTATGACCCAAAAGTTGTAAGCTATGAAACACTTGCAAAAGCATTTTTTGAGATTCATGACCCAACGCAAAAAGATGGGCAAGGTCCAGACATTGGTTCTCAGTATTTGTCAGCTGTATTTGTCAAAAATGACGAAGAGCGAGAAACAGTTGAAAAGCTTATTAAGATTTTAGAGGATAAAGGTTTAAAAATTGCGACTAAGGTTATTGATGGTGAAACCTTTTATAAAGCAGAAGATTACCATCAAGACCATTATGAAAAGAAAGGGACAAAGCCTTATTGTCATGCTTACGTGAAGAGGTTTTAATTATATTGTATATACGGTGTTTTCGTATGAAAACACCCAATAAAATCTAATGTACCTCATGTGCAACTTCTTTGTCAAAGGACTTCTTATTTCCCATAATAATTCCAACCAAAATTAAAGCGTAAACCATGGTAGAGAGGAGAATGACCCCAATGACAATGGCATCGAACATCTCTTTATGTTCAAAACCTTTTGGTAACATTTGAAGCATAACGACTGAGAGTCCACCTTTGATTCCTGCAAAAAGAAGTACTGACCACCAACGCAGACCAATATCAGTCATTTTCTTAGTAAGGTTTGAGACAATTCCAAAGGTTCCCATCATAAAAGCTCGAATGACAGTGGTAATTGCAAACATGAGTAAAATTTCTGTTTTGTACTCTAAAAGAGCGTTAATGTGAACAATACTTGCCATGGACATAAATAAAAATGTGTTGGCTAAGAGTGCTAATACAGCAACATAGTTTAGGTTCTGTTTATGACGTTCAATACTAGAAACATCGGTACTTAGTTTACGGGTAATGCCACTCATGAAACCAGATGAAAAAACTTTTTTGTTTTTGTTTGCATGGTTAACAATGTTTCGCGCTTTTTTTACTTGTCGTTCTTTGTCATCAAAAGATTTTTGGGTAATGGTGTTAAGGGTAATAATGGCAACAATAACAGCTAAAAGTCCAGCCATGTGGAAATGCTCTGCTACTTCAAATGCACCATAAGCTGTGAGTAAAATGAGAACCAATTCACTCATTGGGTCAGCTGTTAAACGCATGATGACCACACCTATATAGCCTATAATAAGACCAATAATAACCGAAATGGCAATGACCTTTACCGAGACAATGGCAATGTCAACAGCACCAATGTTAGCTCCATTCATCATAGGAATGGCAATAAACATAAAGATAATAAGTGCCGTTGCATCGTTAAAGAGTGACTCTCCTTCGGCTAAGATAGCCAGCTTATGAGGTACTTTAAAACTTGAAAAGACAGAAACAACAGAGACAGGGTCAGTGGCTAAAACCATGGCAAAAAGAGCAATGATCGCACCTGTACTTAAATGATATTCAGCAAAGAAAGTATTGGCAGCAAGAATTCCAATTCCTACTGAAAGAGCCACTGAAATAAGTGCCAAATAGGTTAAACTTAGAGCATTTTTCTTTAAGTCATCAAGTTTAAGTTGTAAGGCATCTGAAGCTATTAAAATGGGAATTAAAAAGAGTACCAATTCTGCAAAGGTCTCTTCTGAAAAAAGTATCATATGTGGAAACAAGTAATAAAATCCGTAACTTAATCCAATTAGTGTAATGGGAGAAGGGATTTTTAGATATTTTTGTATTTCAATAGAGAGGAAAAGTATCGTTAAGAGAACTAAGAGCGTTAGTATCATTTTGAAAACCTTTATATAATGTAAGGTATTTTAACCATTTGTCTCTATGTTTTAGTTTAGATTTTTTTAGGAAGAATTTTGAAAGTTTATATATGGCTGAGAGGAAGAGATTCGAACTCTCGGTGAGTTACCCCACACAGACGTTCCAGGTCTGCACCTTCGACCACTCGGACACCTCTCAACAGTTACTAATGACTTAGTAGGACGGAATTATAGCCAATAGTCTTTAAAATAGCATAAATTTTAATCTCTATTAAGTTTTCTTTCGATATTATTCCCTCGCTCCTTTTAGACCTATGCAACGGCATTGGTGGACAACGGGTCAGGATGGGAACATAGCAGCCCACCCACCCTTGCTGTGTGCCGTAGGTATCTGAAAGGGGTATTAAATTAAATACCCTTCTTAAGTTTTCCTTGACTTAAATCAATATTATTTCTTGTTCGATAGTGTAGAATCTTCTAATCTACTTTTAATAGGACAATTATCATGAAAGTTTTCAATAAAACCGTATTTTTACTTATGTTACCAATGACACTTTTAGTGGCAGACAATTCAAAGCCAGTTACTCAAATGGATTTTTCTTCTTTAGTGAATGAGTTTATGGAAGAGGGCAATACCCTTAAAACAACCATTAACCTTTCAGGTAAACAGAGAATGCTTACTCAACGTATGTCAAAGTTGGCACTACAAGTTGACTTAAATATTCAAAAGAAGGAGAGCATGGCTTCATTAAAAAAGATGGCTGAACTCTATGATAAAACATTTAATGCTTTTAAAAATGGTGACAGTGATTTGGGTATTAAAAAAGCTACCAATAAAACAGTACTTGCAAAAATTGCTCTTGTTGAAACAGAATGGAAAGCTTTCTATTCACATGTTAAAAATATTATTAATGGAAAAGATGATGGAAAATCACTAAAATATGTAATATTAGGAAATGAAAAACTTTTAGCTGTTTCTAATGATTTGGTTAAAGCCTATGAAGCTTCAAATACCTCTTCTAACTATTTGGAGAAAGCTCGGTTGAGAGTTGTCAATGTAGCTGGTAGACAACGGATGTTAACTCAAAAGATGACCAAAGAGAAGTTACTTCTTTTAAAAGGAGAAAAGAGTTATGCCAAAAAATTAACTGAGACCATTAAACTTTTTGACAGTTCATTGACAGCCATCATAAAAGGTGATAAAAATAAAAATATTTCAAAACCTACCAATGAAAAAATTATTAATCAATTAAAAGTGGTTTCAAAAATGTGGGAGAGTTTAAAACCTCTTTATGTAAAAGAGAAAAACTCAGCCAAAGAGCTAGCAACGATTATTGCTAAAAACTCTGTTTTACTAAAAGAGATGAATAGCATGGTTCAATTGGCAGAAAAAGAAGTTGAGTATTAGGCTCAACTCTCTGTGTTAATCACTACCCATTCATAAAAGGGTAGTGCTTCAAACTTTATATCTTCAATCATAAATTCATACTGTGTCCCCACTGTGACTACAAAAACCTTTTTAATTTTCTTCTTTTTATAACTTGTAAATTTGTTATGTGCTTTTTTCCAAAAACTCTCTTCGTTCTCAAAAGGTGCAGGAAGAATCATTTCATTGTTATTTACTATGTAAGCATTCATCCCAACAGATTTAAATGGAATATTGTGTTTGAGTAATGAGAGGGCTATCATGGTTTCAAACTGTCTTGGAAAACTTTGGCTGAGGGTTAGGTACTTGGCTAAGGCAAAGTCAAAGAAGAGAAGTTTCTTTTGTTTGGGACTTTCACTGTCAATTATAAAACTAATAATGCCCTGTTCTTGAAAAGCAGAAATCTGTCTGTAGATTAAATCTTTTGAAATTTTGTAACGCTCTTTTGCATAAGTATAGATTTGATAGGTAGTAACCGTTGCCCCATTAAAGTGTGCCAAGACATTGAGTAGTTTCTGTTCGGACTCATTGAAGTGGCTACGTATGAAGTTTAAGAACAGTTGTTCTTTTGGTGTACTTTGGGTGGCAAGTTGTGGTAAAGTACCTTGACGAAGGAAAAGGTTAAAGATTTGTTTTTCAGTTCCTCTTTTTTGAAAAGAAAAGAACTCTTCATAGTCGAGTAGGGGAAGTTCTAGTTTTTCAAAGCTTTCATCGTAGTCGTAATAGTAAGCAGAAACTATAATAAGTTGCTTTACTGTAGGAAGCACTTCAAAGTACTCATGTTCATAGTGGTCAAGAACAAGTATTTCAATCTCATTGGCTTCAAGAAATCCGTCAATATCTTCTTCCATTACATCTCTAAACTCAAACTTAGGGTCTTGAAAGTCAATGTAAAGAACAGAATCTGGGTCAAAGTTCATGAGGTAATCAAGTGCCATAGAGGTTTTACCTGAAGCAGGGGAACCATATATAAAGGTTTTAGGTGTATCAGAGATATTAAACTTACGTTGATGGTAGGTAGTGATGTCGTTGTTACGGTCGTAGAAATATTCTAGGAGTTGCATATAAAAAACCTTCACAAAATAATGTTTAACTCTCGTAGGGACAATCCCCCTGTGGTTGTCCGATGCCTTTAATGAAAATAAATTAGAATAACTAATATATATAGGTCACCTGAACACAGACAAGCACGGGGGCGTTGTCCCTACCATTTCCAACATTATAGTCAAAAATACCATTTTTCCTTTTAAAAAGGAAATAAAATTCAATTTTAGACAAAAAACAGCATAAAACACCCCTTCCGTAAAAGGTATTCTCGGTATAATTCGGCTCCAAAATTTAGTTAGGAGCTAGAAAACCTGCCCAAAAGGCACTGTTTGACGGTAACCTAACGAGTTCTTTATAAGGTAAATTAAATGGAAAAAATTAGACTTAAGCTTAAAGCTTATGATCATCGTGTTTTAGACAGATCGGTTGCTTCAATTGTTGAAGCTGTTAAACGTACAGG
>Ga0256826_1002268_pt1 | contig 11756 bp, 9 predicted proteins | sample CV79metaG_FD_185975 | JGI IMG/M metagenome (GOLD analysis project Ga0256826, IMG submission 185975) | Hydrothermal vent microbial communities from East Pacific Rise, Pacific Ocean - CV79 | ecosystem: Environmental > Aquatic > Marine > Hydrothermal vents | place: Pacific Ocean: East Pacific Rise... | reverse complement strand
GAAAGGTTACAAGTAGAACTGTAAACCTTAGCGATGGAACAACTCAATCATTAGGTATTATGATGCCAGGTGAGTATACTTTTGGAACAAATGAAGCTGAGATTATGGAGATGTTAAGTGGTGAGCTAGAGATAAAGCTTCCAGGTGAAGAGTGGAAAACACTGAGTACTCCTGAGACTTTTAATGTTCCTGCAAACTCTTCTTTTGATCTAAAAATAAAAACAGTTACTGACTACTGCTGCTCATATATAAAATAAGTCAGTATGAAAACAGCTAATAATTTTCACATTTTAATTGTTGATGATGAAAAGCTAAATATAGAGCTTGCCGCTATCTATCTAAAAGAGGATGGGTATAAGCTCTCTTTTGCACTAAACGCCAAGTCAGCTATAGAGAGTGTCATAAAGCATAATATCGACTTGATACTTTTAGATATAAATATGCCAGGCAAAGATGGTTTTGAGGTCTGTAAGCTTCTAAAAGATGATGTAAAGACTAAAGACATACCTGTAGTCTTTTTAACTGCTCAGACAGATATAGAGTACATCTCTCGTGCTTTTGAAGTTGGTGGTGTTGACTATATTTCAAAACCATTTAATGGGGTTGAGTTAAAAGCTCGTGTGAAAACACATTTGCAAACTCTCTCAAACCTTCAAGAGATAAAAGAAAAACAGTCAAAGTTAGCACAACTGAGTATAACTGACCCCTTAACTAAGCTTCACAATTCGCTCTATTTTGATGCCCAGATTAAGGCATATAACACAAGTAATAAAAGATTTTGGTTTGTGTATATAAAGATTGATAGATTTGATAAAATAAATCAGATATATGGTTTTCACAATGCAAATAAAATAATTAAAAATTTTGCAAAAGTTATTGAAGAAGTGGCATTTTCAAATGCTACAACAGCAAGGCTTTATGGTACAAGCTTTGGAATACTTGTGAAAGATTATGAGATTAAAATCTTAAAAGAGCTTTACGAAAAGCTCTATACTAAGCATAAGAAAAATAAAGAGATGTCAAAAGTCTTTAGCTTTTCAACAGTTCTTTATAATGTTAAAGAGCCTCAATCTTCACTGCCTCAAGTCTATAAAAAGATACAACAAAGTATGCAAAAAATAGAAAATACAAATGAAAAATATATTTTCGTTAACTAAGAGACTCTATTCGTCTGATTAGCTCTTCTAGGTGTGCAACAAGTATTTTTTTATTTTCTATATGTGTCTCTAGACTCCACTCTTTCATGTCTTTTTCATACTCTCTAGCTAGCTTTGAGAGTATATTAAATTTAAAATTACCAGAAATTCCTTTTATGTTATGAGTGATATCTATATTGATATTTTGAGTTTGTAGTTTTTCAAGCATAGTAGAGGCACTTGATACAAAGCTTCCTAGTAGTTTACGTATTATGTTCTCATCTGCAATTTTAAGATGTTTACTAATTTGAGCAATATCTACAGTGTCATACTCTAGTACTGTAACAGTATTTTTACTTTTATCATTTAGATACTTTGAGAGCATATTGTCTAGTTCTTGTGGAACGATTGGTTTATGGAGTGCTTCATCAACACCAGCCTCTTTAAACGAGATAATATCTGACTCAATAACGTTAGCTGAGAGAGATATAATAGGTCTTGTATAGTTAGCTGCTCTTAATTGTTTAGTAGCACTAACACCATCTAGTATAGGCATATTAATGTCCATAAAAATGATGTCATAGTGGTTTTTTAATGCTTCGTCTAAAGCTTCTTGTCCATTGTTAACTATAGTAAAATCAAGAGCTCTCTCTTCTAACATAATACTGATTAGCATCTGGTTTGTTTCATTATCCTCAGCAATTAAAATATTTCCATTAAAGGTTTTTACTTCATCTAGAACTTTACTATTTTGTTGAGTAACAACTTTATTTTTAAAGTTAGTGAGTGTTATGATTTTATCAAATAGAGAAGAACCTGTCATAGGCTGTTCTAAAAAATGGAATTTTTCATGTGTACAGCTGAAATTATCTTCAGAACCTTCAAGATAGATAAGTTGAAGATTTGTGTAGTTATCAAGAGCCTTTCTACACGCCTCTTGATCAAAAAGTTTTGAGCAAACTATTAAAATATCTGCCTCTTCATTAACTTCTTCTAAGGAGTGAATTTTTGTGTAGTTACACTGCCATGCATCAAGATATGTATAGAGAATATGATTGATAGCACAAGATTTTTCATCCTCATTGCCAAGTATATAGATACTTACTGCCTTATCTTCTATAATCTTGTCAATGGAAAGTGAATCATTAATAACAGGAAGCTCAAGTGTAAAATAAAACTCACTCCCTTCTCCCTCTGTAGAGTTTACTTTTAACTGAGAGTCCATCATCTCTATATATTGACTACTTATAGAAAGGCCTAGTCCAGTACCACCAAACTCTCTACTTATAGAGTTGTCAGCTTGTGAAAAAGCTTGAAATACTGTGTCTAATTTATCTTCAGCTATACCGATACCACTATCTTTTACTCTAAAGGAGATTTTTGCCATTTTTTTAGAGAGAGAGTCAAGAGTTATTTGAACACTAACCTTTCCCTCCTCTGGTGTAAATTTAACTGCATTACTTATAAGATTGTTTATAACCTGTTTAAGTCTTTGTATATCACACTCAACAAGAGTAGGAATAGTTGTGTCTATAAATATAAAGTAGTCTAGAGATTTCTTTTTTGAAAGTGAAGCAAAGGTTGAAACTGTAGCTTCCATCTCTTTAAAGAGGTTTGACTCTGTTTTGTAAAGAGTAAGACTACCATTTTCAATTTTTGAAAAGTCAAGAATATCGTTTACTACACTTAGTAGTGTCTGCCCACTTTTATGAATAATATCTACATAACGTTTAGCATCTTTGTCTAAATCTTTTTTAGTTAAAACATCAGTAAATCCCAAAATCCCATTTAATGGCGTTCTTATTTCATGTGACATGTTTGATAAAAATGATGATTTAGCTTGCTCTGAAGCATTTGCTTTTAAAATTGCATTTTCAAGATTTGTTATATCGTAAAGGTTAATAATGTACTCATCATCTATATTTTTTACTTTGACATTAAAGGTACGAACTACACCATCTTTTGTAAGCATCTTTGCTTTTCTATCATGTTCAGTTTTATCTTGTGCAGCATCATCTATCCAGTTTGGATATTTAGAGGGATAGATGTAACCATCTTCTTCTATAAAGAGATTGCATATACAATCATGCTGATTTCTAAAATCTTCAAAGTTTTTAAAATTAAAATAGTGAAAAAGTTTTTTGTTGGCATTTAACATACCCTTAGTCTTTGATGAAAAAAGAACTATACTATCCTGGTTATCAAAAATTGCTTTAACTAATTGTTCTTTTTCTTTAAGACGTTTTTTAGATTCTATTTGCTTGGTCACATCTTGCCTAATTGCAATGAACTCTTTAATTTTACCTTCATTATCAAATATAGGCATAATGGTGGCATTTACATAATAAACTGAACCATCTTTTGCTCTATTTGATATAACACCTTTCCATGTTTTTCCATTTAAAATAATATTCCACATCTTTTTAAAAATAAATTTTGATACATTTGGATCTCGTACTATATTATGATTTTGTCCAATCATCTCCTCTCTAGTATATTTACTAACACGACAGAAATTATCATTTACATATATGATGGTTCCATCTGCATCAGTTTTTGAGACTAAGGAAGACTTGTCAACAACATCCTTATACTCATTAAGAAGTTTTAAATTTTCTTCAAGTTCGATACTTGTCTGCTTTATAAAATGCGTTAAGGCATTAAAGGTACTATTATCGAGATTATTATCATTACTTTCTTCTATTTTTTTTATTTTTCTAGAGTGTTTTACACCTTCAGAGAGAACTAAAATAGTTGTTGTGCAGTTAAGAAGGGCATTATCACCAGTAGTACTATAAAACTCTCCATAGGTAAAAAAACCAGCTGTTGGAGCTATAGACTCAAATTGTTTAAATTCATTTTCTAAAACTTTTCCAAGAAGGTTTTTTCTAGCAATACAAGAGTATATAAAGATCGCTTGTGCAGGGTTTTTGTGAATAACTTTACTTATGATTGTTGAGCCACTAATAACACTTGAAGCATTAGAAAAACCAAACTGTACTTTTTGACCCTCTTTAAGAGGTCCAGCAAAGATTATAGCCTTTCCCTCAACAGCCATTGGTGTTCTTGAGACTATAGTCGAACCCTCTTTAAAAAGTAGTTGAAAGTTTGAAAGTTCTGAAGCAGAATTTGTAAAGAGCTTATCTCCTAAGTAGCGTTTGAAGATGAGAGTAGCATCTTCATCATCAATCTTTTTGACTAAGTTCCCTTGCGCTTCTGTAATAGTAAACTCTTTACCAATGGGTGTCCAGTTTAGATTATATCTATTATCTGCAAAGAGATTTTTTCCTGAAAAAGAGACGGCAACGGCACCCGATTTATATATTTTTGTTCCCAAAAATACATATGTCTTTTTGAGTTTAAAGTTGTCTCCAGCCAGCCCACCTGCTATGATAAGTTTAGGGTTGATTTGCTTAATACCTTTAATAAAACCTTCATAATCTTCACCAGTTAAACCCTCACTTAAAACGATAGCTGCTTTGGTATGCTTAGAGCTAAGAGTTTTAGAAAGATTTTTCCCACTTTTGATGTTGATGCTTTTTGTATATACTGTTTTTAATTTTGTTTCATTAAAAAGAGTAAGGCTTAGAACTGTTGAGTCATCATACATTTTTGCAGATGAAATCTCACCAGCAGTTGTAGTTCCAATGACTTGCGCATTAGGAAAGTCTTTACTAATCTTATGAAGTAGCTTTTCTATTTTATCTTTATTAGTCAAAGAGGTAAATATCTGTATAAGCTCTGATGAATAGTGCTCTTTTGCAAGCTCTTTCTTGACTCTTTTATACTCAGTTTTGTTAGAAAGTAAAAATGATAAATGTTTCATATTGTCTGCCTTTAAAGATATTGATTTACAAGATTAATGAGTGCTGTCTCATCAAGTGCACCAGATACCCGATGAACCTCTTTGCCTTGTTTAAATATTATAAGTGTTGGTATGCTTCTTATTCCAAATCGAGCACCAAGTTGCTGCTCATCTTCAGTATTTACTTTTGTAAAGAGTGTTTTTATAGGAAATTTAGTTGCAGCTTTAAGAAAGTTTGGACCCATCATCTTACATGGTCCACACCAAGGCGCCCAGAAGTCGACTATTACAGGTATATCACTGTTAACAACTACTTCATCAAAATTTGAAGTAGTAAGCTCTATAGGTTTTGTATCAAGAAGTGAATTTTTACATTTTCCACAATTTGCTTTTTTATAGCTATCTTTTTGGGGTATATTGTTTACACTTAAACAGTGTGGGCATACTACTCTCATTTTATTCCTTTTAATATAGTAAATGGCAGTTCTATAAGTGTTGTCGTAACATCATCTTTCGAAGTCATAAGAATATTTCCTTTAAGATGACCAGTTATGATAGTATGACACATATGAAGGCCTAAACCTGTTCCATTTTTACTTTTTGTTGAAAAGTATGGTTCAAAAACTCTTTGTAAAACATCTTCTTGAATGCCACCTGCATTGTCTGTTATTGTTATTGATATATGTGATTCTTGTTTTTGAATATTTACATTTATCTGTTTATTTAGAATTTCAACATCAGAAAAAATAAATGCATCAATAGAATTTCTAATAATATTGATAATACTCTGAAGAAGCTCATTTTTATAAGTATCTATTGAGATGTTTTGAGTTGCATTTATTTTATACTCAATGTTATTTTGGTGCATAGTTTCTTTTAAAAAAAAGATAGAATTATCAAAAAGTGAGAGTATATTTACTTCAAAACTCTCTTTATTTGGTTTAAAATAGTCTCTAAAATCATCAATTGTATCAGAAAGATAAGCTGTTGTGGTTTGAATCTTTGAAAAGGCTTCATTAATATCTTTTTCATCTAATTTTTCTAGCTCTTTTTTTATCTTTAGTGTCGCCATAATAGTGTTTATGAGTGAAAGTGGTTGTCTCCACTGATGTGCAATCATAGAGACCATCTCTCCCATAGCAGCACTTCGTGATGAGGCTAAAATCTTTTCTTGACTTTTTTCTAGTCGTTTAGAGTCGGTTATATTTTCTCTAAATATTAAAAAACCTATATGGATACCTTCGGCACTGTACTCTGGAATAAGTGTACTTTTAAAACAGATTCTCTGTCCGTGAGCACTTAGGGTACTCTCTTGAAACTCTAAAACTTTTAACTCACTCATTGCTTGAACTAGTTCCATTTGAGTCTTTTCTGTCATGTGATATTTTTCGTGAAAGAGAAAGTTTTTGTCTAGCAGTTCTTCTTTTTCATAGTTAAGTAATCTAAGTAAAGCTTGAGAAATATCAATAATACGAAAGGTTTTATCAAACTTAATAACAAGCACTTTTTTATCTATAGTGTCTCTCTCTTTGAGTAGTTCAGAATTGAGTTTATTTATAGTTTGGATATTTGATTCTAAAAGAGCGTTAGTGTTAGCCATAATAGTTTGATCTGTTAGTATAAGTGCGACAAGACCTTTCTCTTCATCAAAAGGAATGATACTTACATCTTGTTGCATATACTCAAAACTAGAGTTATGAAACTGATTTATTTGAATGGGTATAAGATATTTAGATGTACTTGCTGTGTAGAAGGTTGGCGTTTGAATTCGTAGAGCTGTTTTGATTTTTCTTTTAAGTGTTTTACTATTTATACCATTAAAAATATCATCAATTTTTTTGTCTAAAATTTCATACTCTTTGATGCCAGTGTGAAGTTCAAGCCATTTATTGAAGTGATATATCTTTAGGTCTTGGTCAAGTACAATAATTCCATTGTCGATATTAGCGACAATTTTCTTATCTATACCAAGAGTTCTAATATACTGTTGAGTTTTGTTTTTAGCCATTGTATTGATTCATCTTTAGTAAGGATGAAAATTTTTCCATGAATTTGTTGATCTTGAAAGTTAAGATCTGTGTCTATTACTATTACTTGTGAGTAGTGCTCAAAGGTAGGTGATTTCTCTATCTCTTGAAGTGGTATTTTAGAGAGGCTAGGAAGAGAGAAACTAACTTCTGTATTCATCTCTTGAGAAAGTTTTGTTGTTAGTGTGGAAGTTAGGACATTTGTTAGCTCTAATATAGCATCATCTAAATCTTCACTGCTATCTAACTCTAAATGCTTAGCTAGATTGTCAGCACTTGTTTGGTTTATGAAAAAAGCACTCTCACCTTTAAACTCTCCATTAAAAGCCTGAGTTGAAAAAAAGTAACTTTCACTTTTTAGTTCAGAAAATGTAGCTAAGAGTTCATTTGTCTGTATAACTTTTATATTTGGAATACTGAGAGATGCAAAGGCATCAAGCATTTCCGCAACAACTGCTGTTGCATTACCGTAAGCAACATTCATTAACTCCTGAAGTACATCTTTTTCATCTTCTGTTAAATCTAATGTTTGCATCTAAATTATGTCCAAAATTTCTTTCATTTTATCTGCATTGATTGGCTTTTGCATATGTAGTTGAGCACCTAGTTCTATAACTCTCTCTTTTGCTTTGGTTTGTATATCTGCGGAAACTACAATTACTTTGGCATTAGCATTTATTGTCAATAGTTTAGGGAGTACTTCATAACCATCCATTTCAGGCATCGTAAGATCTAAGAAGACTATACTTGGTCTCTCTGTTTCCATAAGCGCTAAGGCTTCAAGACCATTAACAGCTTGAAAAACCTCTACCTCTCCTATGTTAGTCTGTAAAGACTTAATAAGGCTTAAACGTGCTAGTTTTGAGTCATCTACCACAAGATATTTCATATTTACTTTCTAAAAGACTCTATGCTTTCAGCCATTCCAAAATCTGGATGCTTTCTTGGGTCAAGTATAACTTGTGCTAGTTTATTACTCTCATTGTTTATGATAATTGGTGCTAGGAAATTTATTGTAGACTTTTCAAGAGGTTTTTGAATAATTAGTATGTTGTAAACACTGATGTTTGATTTTTCATTTATATCAAGAAGAACTTTAACATCTGAAGGAACATCAAATGAGTACTCTCTAAGAGCATAAGGATTTACTATGGTAAAAGATATATTTTCATTTTGTGTGTCTTTCATTGTAGAAAAAAGCGTATCGATTTCAACTATTTCTAGTTTTTGTGTATTTGGAAAACCTAAAAGTTCTCCTTGAACGTCATAACTCATTACTAATCCTTTAAAATGAACCCTCTTTATATTTTAAATCAGTAGCGATTAAATAACAAATAGAGTTTTTAATATTGGATATATTATAGCACTCTCCAATTCCAAAAGCAAACAAATCATCATCTTTTACAATATTTACTCCATCGCTCATATCTACGAAAGATAGGCGATTGTGCTCTAAAAGTCGTGCATCACTAACACCATTAAACTCTAACTCGATTGTTATCCAGTCAAAAGCACGGGCTGAATCTTGAAGTGCAAAAATAAGTTTGATTTGAAGAGGTGAGATTATTTCAAGGGAACGAAATTCTGCACCTTTAAAGTTGTCAAATCTTTCTAAAAATGTAGGAATATTGTTTGGTGTTAGAGGCTTCATAACTGAGTGCCTACTGACAACCAACACACTCCATACTTCTATCTTCAACATCACTTGCAACTTCTGGTGATTGTGAACGGAGATAGTAAGTAGACTTAAGACCTAGTTTCCATGCTAACATGTAAATCTCATTTAGGTAACGACCACTCGCTTTATCTAGTGTTATAAAGATATTAAGTGATTGCCCTTGGTCTATCCATTTTTGACGAATTGCAGCAGCTTTAATAAGTACTGTTTGGTTTAAGTCATAAGCTGGTGTATAGTAACTCCAAGTCTCAGGAGAGAGTTTAGGAACTACAACTGGAATAAGACCAGAAAGATTCTCTTCAAACCATTTACGCTTAAACACTGGCTCGATAGCTTGAGTTGTTCCTGTTAAGATAGAGATAGAAGATGTAGGTGCAACAGCCATTAAGTAACCATTACGCATACCTTGACTTTTTACCTTAGAACGGAGTTCATCCCACTCATAAGTAGAAGCAAATAGGCCACCACGATCAACTAGGTTTATAACATCGGCGTTTGCATGATCTTGAGGGAAAATTCCACGGCTCCATTTACTTCCATCAAATTCTGGATAAGCACCTTTCTCTTTTGCCAAGTCAGATGAAGCTGAAATAGTGTTATAACAAACAGCTTCCATAACTTCATCTATCTTATCAAAGTGCTCTTGACTTCCCCAGATAATAGCAGATTCTGCTAACATCTGAGCTTCACCCATAACTCCAAGACCGATAGAACGAGATCTCATGTTAGTGCGTTTTACCTTTTCTACAGGGTAGAAGTTTAGATCTATAACATTGTCTAAACATCTTACCGCAGTTGGTACTATACGATTTATCTCTTCTTTAGTATTTATACGAGAAAGATTTATAGAAGCAAGGTTACAAACAGCTGTTGCTCCATCTACTTTCTCTTTTTCTACTACAAAGATTGGAAGACCACCAAGTGAGTCTAGTGCAGTAACTTTTTTAGCAGGCTTAGAGATACCACTATCTACTGTTACCATCTCTTCTTCTTCATAACTAACACTATCACCATTCTCAAAAATGAACTTTATTTTGTAATGGTTGGGCTGTGTATTTTGAAAAATTTCTGTACATAGATTTGAACTACGAATAATACCAACATGATTATTTGGGTTAGCACGGTTCGCATTATCTTTAAAACATAAAAAAGGACTTCCCGTCTCAAAGTAAGAAGTAAGAATTTTTTTCCATAAATCTTTAGCTTTGATTTTTTCTTGAATAATCGACTCATCATTTTCAAGCTCTTCATAACGTTTGTTAAACTCTTCACCATAAAGTTCTGTTAGTTCTCTCGTGTCATAAGGATCAAAAAGAGTCCAGATAGCATCTTCTTGGACACGTTCCATAAAGAGGTCATTTAACCACATTGCAGGAAAGAGATCATGTGCTCGACGACGCTCTTCCCCAGAGTTTTTCTTGAGGTCTAAAAAGTCATTTATATCTATGTGCCATGGTTCCATATAAACAGCAATAGCACCTTTTCTTGTCCCTAACTGATCAACTGCGATAGCAATGTCATTTGTTATTTTAAGAAATGGTACTGTTCCACCTGCTGCATTTTTATGTCCATCTATAAAACTTCCCATAGAGCGAATACCAGTCCAGTCCCAACCGATTCCTCCACCAAATTTAGAGAGCATTGCCATCTCTTGGTAAGAGTCGAAAATACCTTCGATATTATCAGGTGTAGAACCGATATAGCAAGAGCTAAGTTGATGTCTAGTTGTTCTGGCGTTTGAGAGAGTTGGAGTTGCAAGCATAACTTCAAACTGACTAATCATGTTATAAAATTTAATTGCCCACTCTGTACGATTCTCTTCACGCTGTGCTAAGAACATAGAAATAGCCATAAACATATGTTGAGGAAGTTCTATAGGGTTGGCATTTTTATCTTTTATAAGGTATCTGTCATAAAGTGTTTTAACACCAAGGTAGTTAAACTGAAAGTCACGTTCAGGTACTATATGCTTTTCTAGCTCATCAAGGTCATACATATCTTTAAGTCCAAGAAGTATACGCCCCTCTTTTTCACCTTTTGCAAAGTACTTTGCTAGTGAACAGTAACCTGTAAAACCATTTACTTGGTGGTAGAGGTTAAAGATGAAAAGGCGTGAAGCAACGAAAGTCCAGTTTGGTGCATCGATGTCTATTTTGTCAACTGCTGTTTTTATTAGAGTTTCTTGAATTTCTTTAGATGTTATGCCGTCACGAAAATGAATCTGTGCATCAACTTCAAGTTCACTTTGGCTTACGTTAGCTAAATCTTTTACTGCTGCTGACGTATACTTTTGTATTTTAGAAATATCAAGTGGTTCTGTTCTTCCATTTCTTTTTAAAACTGTAATCATATAGTTGTTTCCTGTTTTCTATTATAAACTTTTCGTATAAATATTATAGTGATATTTATGCGAAAAATTACTTGATAAAGTAAACTGATTTTAGCGAAAAAATATTGAGTATAAATTGAAAGTAGAGTGAAATTTGTATATTTGCAGTAGTTCTTATAAGTAAATTTAATGAGTCCCTAAAAGGGGATTAGAAACTCACTAATTGCTCACTATTTGAAGACACGTTTGAAAATGTTATCAACATTTTTAGTGTAATAATCATAATTAAAACACTCACGAATTTGCTCTTCACTGAGAGAGTTACGTAACTCATCATCTGCTAAAAGATGGTTAAGATAAAGTGACTCACCATTTTCATTTGTAGTTGGACGACCACCTTGAATCTCTTCCCAAACTTTCATAGCATTACGTTGAACTATGCGGTAAGCATCTTCACGGCTAACACCTTGAAGTGGTAACTCAAGTAAAACACGTTGAGAGAAAACTAGCCCACCAGTTAGGTTAAGGTTTTTCATCATGTTTTCAGGAAATACTGTAAGGTTTGCTATAACGTTATTCATACGGTGAAGCATAAAATCCATAGTGATGAAAGCATCAGGTAACCAAAAACGCTCATTTGATGAGTGAGAGATATCACGCTCATGCCATAGTGCAACATTTTCCATAGCAGGTGCAGCGTAAGCTCTAATAGTACGTGCTAAACCTGTAATGTTTTCTGTAAGGATAGGGTTACGCTTATGTGGCATAGCTGAACTTCCTT
>Ga0256826_1002267_pt1 | contig 11758 bp, 12 predicted proteins | sample CV79metaG_FD_185975 | JGI IMG/M metagenome (GOLD analysis project Ga0256826, IMG submission 185975) | Hydrothermal vent microbial communities from East Pacific Rise, Pacific Ocean - CV79 | ecosystem: Environmental > Aquatic > Marine > Hydrothermal vents | place: Pacific Ocean: East Pacific Rise... | reverse complement strand
GTAAAAGAGATTTATGCAGGTGAAATCGGTGCAGTTGTTGGTCTTAAGGCTACAACTACTGGTGATACTTTATGTCAAGGTGAAGAGAAAGTTGTTCTTGAAAGAATGGATTTCCCGGATCCAGTTATCTCTGTTGCAGTTGAGCCAAAAACTAAAGCTGACCAAGAAAAAATGGGTATCGCTTTAAGTAAACTTGCTGCTGAAGATCCTTCTTTCCGTGTTAATACTGATGAAGAGACTGGTCAGACTATTATCTCTGGTATGGGTGAGTTACACCTTGAGATTCTTGTTGACCGTATGAAACGTGAGTTCGCTGTTGAAGCAGAAGTTGGTGCTCCACAAGTTTCTTACCGTGAGTCTATCAAAGAAGAAGTACAACAAGAGTACAAATACGCAAAACAATCTGGTGGTCGTGGTCAATTTGGTCATGTTTACCTTACTGTTAAACCAGGTGAGCCAGATACAGGATTTGTATTTACAAATGCTATTAAAGGTGGATCAGTTCCAAAAGAGTTTATTCCAGCTGTTAAGAAAGGTTGTGAGGAAGCTATGCAAACTGGTGTTCTTGCTGGTTACCCTATGGAAGATGTTGATGTTACACTTTATGATGGTTCTTACCATGATGTGGATTCAAATGAGATGGCATTTAAACTTGCTGCTTCAATGGGATTCAAAGAAGCTTGTCGTAAAGCAAAACCATCTATTTTAGAGCCAATGATGAAAGTTGAAGTTGAGACTCCAGAAGAGAATATGGGTGATGTTATCGGTGACCTTAACCGTCGTCGTGGACAAGTTAATGCAATGGGTGACCGTTCAGGTAATAAAATTGTTGATGCTCATGTTCCTCTTTCAGAAATGTTCGGTTACTCAACTGACCTTCGTTCTGCAACTCAAGGACGTGCTACATACTCTATGGAATTTGATCACTATGCTGAAGTTCCTAAAGCAGTATCTGAAGAGATTCAGAAAAAACGTAACGGTTAATTTCAACCTTTTTATCGACTCTCCTTTGTGGGAGTCACCTCCTTATTTAATCTAATAATCAAAATAGTGTTATAATTATAAAAAATTTAGGCAAGAGATGTATAAACTACTTTTTACGATTTTAATATCTACATTTTTATCTGCAAACAACCCAAAACCCTATGCTGCTTTAGGCGATATAATTTTCAATAATGTTGAAAAAATTAACTCTTTACAAAAATTAGTGTTATATAAATCTTATGTGAAAGATATTTCAGAGTATGTTTTAGAAGTTGAAAATACTAAAAAAAAAGGATTTTTACTAGAGTTAAATAAGGCAAAAATCACTAATAAAGAGTATTTGATTAAACTTCGTGAACTTTCAAAAACAAATGATTATTTTTTAAGAAGTATTAGAAGTAATTACAAAAAATCTATGGATACAGATAATTATGCTCTTTTTTCAGAGATAATTAATTGTGGACTTATAGATATAAAAAAGAATAAAGATGAGATAATTGACTACTATTATAAGCATCAAGAAGATATAGATGCTAGAGGTGTGATTGAGAGTTTGTTAGCTGAAGATACAAAGCTCAAAGCTCTTAAAGATGCACAGAAAAAAAGATCTAAAAATAAAAAGATACAAGAAGAAAAAGAGGTTAAAAGAATAAGAGAAATAGATAGAAAAGCACAAGAAGATTTAGAGATAAAACTTCAAAATGAACTTCAAGATAAAGAGTTGTCTCACTAGTCCGTCCAATAAAAGTTTTCATGTAAATTTGGACGACCCTCTAATGTTAGGTATGGCTTGTACTCTGCCTTATATGAGAGTGATGAACACTCTTTGACATAATAACCTAAATAAATCCACTGTTTATCTGTTTCTTTTGCAAATTTAATCTGATTTAATAAAGAATATTTTCCAAGTGATAGATGTAAATAATCAGGATCATAATAAAAATATATCGAAGATATACCATCTTCTAAAATATCAATCAAATCAACACCAATAAGAGTATTATGTTCAAAATAGAGTACCTCGTAGCCAAAGTCTTCATGACCATTTACAAATGAATCATAATAGTGTTCGGGAGTTGTTTCATTATACTCCCATCCTTTTTTAGTATGCATAAATTTATGGTACTTAGCAAAAATATCTAAATGCTCCTGAGTGAGTGTTGGTTTTTGAATATATGTTTTAATGTGTGCAGCTTTTTTAAGTACACGCCTTTGGGACTTAGAAAATGAGTAATTGTTTACATCAATTTTGATACTTTGACACTCATTACACTCCTGACAAATGGGTCTAAAGTACATTTTTCCAAAACGTCTATAGCCCCGTTCGATGAGATCTTGGCAACTTTGAGATGTGACATTTTGAAAAATTTTGTAATGTGTAGTCTGTTGTTTATCTTTGAGATAAGAGCATTTATCTTCAAGCGAAAATTCTTTAAGTAGATTCATATTTTGATTTTGACATAATTTGTATTACAAAGAGCAAAAAAGGATTATTTTGGCATTATTTTTAAAGTATCAACAAATTATACTCAGAGCGGGTGGTGGATTTATGCTACTTATCGCATTTGTAATTCATTTTTGGTATATACCTCAAACTGGAGTCTCTCAAAATGATTTGGCTGCAGCAAGAGTTGCTAGAATGGAAGCTAGTGTACTTATTAGTAAATCTACAAAATCAAACAAGAGACAGTCTGACACTTCAAAGTATACAGAGGCACTCAAAGATACACAAAAAAAACAGATGGAGTACTTAACTGTTATCGTAATGATTTTTGGATTTTTAGCGCTTGGCTATAGTTTTGTCCCCAGAGGAAAGAGGGATGAAGAAAATTCTTAATGTGTCTTATTTATAGCGATAAGAACACCCTCTATCATTTTATCTATATCACCATCTAAAATTCCTGAAACATTAGAGTATGCTTCATTTGAGCGTGTGTCTTTGACCTGTTGGTAAGGTTGCATTACATAAGAACGAATCTGATGTCCCCAGCCTATCTCACTTTTTGTGACTCCATCTTTTTCAGCTTTTTGTGCTTCAAGCTCTAACTCATAAAGACGTGATTTTAACATCTTCATAGCAGTAGCTTTATTCTTATGTTGACTTCTGTCATTTTGGCACTGCACAACTACCCCAGTTTCTATATGAGTAAGTCGTATAGCTGATTCTGTTTTGTTGACATGTTGACCACCTGCACCACTTGAACGATATGTGTCAATACGAATGTCTTTATCCTCTATGACAATATTGATGTCATCATCAATTTCAGGAGAAACCATTACCGAGGAGAATGAAGTATGGCGTTTGGCATTTGAATCAAAAGGGGAGATACGTACTAGTCTATGTATACCATTTTCTACTTTGAGATAACCATAAGCATTTTCACCTTTTACGATGATAGAGACATCTTTTATCCCAGCTTCATCACCTTTTTGGTAGTCAAGTATTTCCACACTAAAATCTCTTTTATCAGCCCAAGATTTATACATACGAAGAAGCATTTCAGCCCAATCTTGACTCTCAGTACCACCAGCACCAGGGTGGATAGATAGAATCGCATTGTTCGCATCACTCTCTCCACTTAAAAGAACTTCTATCTCCATACTTCGTATCTGCTCTTCTAAGGCAGGAGCATCATCATAGAGTGCTTCTATAGACTCTTCATCACTCTCCTCTTTTGCCATATCGTATAAGTCTATAGCATCATATACGGCATCATTTGCAAGAGAGTATTTATCTAGTTTTCTTTGAAGTTGTGTTTTCTCTTTTTGAATCTTTGCAGCATATGTTGCATCATTCCAAAAATCTTGGTCATTTTCAAGTGTATCAATCTCTTGGAGTCTTGTTTTGATTTTTTCAGGTTCAACAACACCTGTAATATTTTGCATTTTAATTTTTATATTTTTTAGTAGTTCAGTATATTCGTAGTTATCCATAAATAAAGTCCAGTATAGTATAATGCCGATTATATACAAAAGGGGCTTAAAATGAAGATTATAAGTAAGGTAGTAGAGTTAAAAGACTATCTTAAGGCTAAAGAGGGAATTATTGGCTATGTTCCTACTATGGGTGCTCTGCATGATGGGCATCTCTCTCTTATTAAAAAGGCTAGAGAAGCATGTGAGATTGTTGTTGTTTCTATATTTGTTAATCCAACACAGTTCTTAAAGGGTGAAGATTTAGAGAAGTATCCCTCTCGTGATGAGGCAGATAAAAAAATCTGTGAACTTGCTGGTGTTGATGTGGTTTTTCTTCCAGATGTAGCTGAGATGTATGGTGAAGATGAAGTAAGAGTTGTCGCTCCAAACGTAAGGGGTTTTGTTCTAGAAGGAGCTACGAGACCTGGACATTTTGATGGAGTTTTAAGTGTTGTCAATAAACTTTTTAACATTGTAAATCCTGACTATGCTTACTTTGGAAAAAAAGATGCACAACAACTCAACTTGATTACTCTTATGGTAAAACAACTTTTTATGCATGTCACTATAGTCCCTGTAGATACAGTTCGAGAGAGTGATGGACTAGCACTTAGTAGTAGAAATATCTATCTTTCAAAAGAGCAGAGAGTAGAAGCTTTAAAAATTTCAACAGCACTTTATGGTGCTTCAAAAATTATTAGTCAAGGAAATTTTGATTCAAGGAAGATTAAAAAGGAGATGTTCAAAATTCTTGAACCTTTAGAAATTGGCTATGTTGAGATTTTGAATCGTGATTTTGAGATGATAGATAAAGTAAGGATAGGAGAAAGTGTTATTTTAGTTGAAGCTCTTGTTGGAGAGACCAGACTACTTGATAATCTTTGGCTTTAAGTAGCCATCTTCTATCATAATATCTACAGCTTTTTTAAAGACAGGTACAGAAGTTTGTGAGGCAAAGTGGCTTTTTTTAGGTTGGACAACTATGACACCTATGGAGTACTTTCTTGTAGCGTCATTAGCAAAGCCCATAAATGCAGTATTGTATTTATGGACATATTTTCCTTTTTCAACTATATGTGCAGTTCCTGTTTTTCCTCCAACTACTATTCCTTGTGTTCTTGCTTTTTTACCAGTTCCTTTATTAACAGTTTTTATAAGAATATTTTTTACTTTTTGAGCAGTAGAACTTTTTATAACTTGAACTTGATCTTCATAGGGTATTTTCTCTACTTGCGAATTTGTTTCTATAAAACTATCTATAATTTTTGGATAGACCATTCGTCCATTATTATTAAATGCTGAATAAGCTCGAAGAAGTTGCATGAGGTTAGCTCTCATTCCATATCCATAAGCACAGGTAGCCTTATAAATTTCATTTTCTAATCTTTTAGAACTAGGTATAGAACCTAGTCTCTCATAGATTAAATCAGGTGTAGACTTTTCAGAAAAACCAAATTTTTTGAGTCCTTCATGAAACTCATATCCTGATAGTTTTTGTGCAAGTTGTGCTATTCCTATATTTGAGGAGTAGACTATAACATTCTCAGCAGAGAGCCAATCAAATTTATGCTCATCCGTAATAATTTTACGTCCTAATTTATAGCGACCATTATGTCCATTGACAAGGTCATAGGGATTTATAAGGTGTTTTTCTAAAAGAAGAGAGAATGTAATAGGTTTAATAACACTTCCTGGTTCAAAACTATACTCAATCATTCCAGAATTTAAAGATGGGTAATCACTTCTTTTTATATGTTTTGGTAGAAATCTATTTGAGGATGCTAATGCTAAAACATCACCAGTATTTGAGTTCATTACAGCTATCATTATCTGTTTAGCATGTAGTTTTATCTTCATAGTATCTAACATCTTCTCTATCTTGATTTGAAGGGCGACAGGTATAGTTAGTTTAAGATCAAGTCCATCTATCTCTAGTTTAGTAAAGCTATCTTTATTTAGAATAATATAGCCATTTCTATCTTGTTGTCCACGGCTTGAAGCATTTTGTCTAGCAGAAAGTTCATTATCAAAACGCTTCTCTAAACCTTTTACCCCACGTATGGAAGTGTATCCATTATCTTCTATCTTATGAGGATATCCAATGATAGGAGTTAATAAATTCCCATATGGGTATTCACGGCTTTCTCCACTTTCTAAAATATTCAATCCCTGTAATGAACGCAGTCCTGTTCTTGAATTTTTTAATTCTAAAAAGACTTTAAATCGTCGAAGTTCATGAGTTAAATTTTTAAGATAGTGAGCTTGAATAGCTGGAATATTGTAACTAAGGACTACACTGCCTCTTTTTTTTAAGAGCTTCTTTCTTATGTTTTTGATACTTATATTTGAGTAAATATGGAAGAGCTGTATGAAAAGCTCTTTTTTGTCAGGGTCTATATAGCGAGTATTTACAACCGCTTTATAGAGTTTTTTTGTTGTAGCGATGTGAAAACCATCAGCTGAAATAATACTTCCTCTTTGTGCACGAGAACTCTCTTTAGCTATAAGTGATGGAAGATGACGAGGTTTTATAACATTAATAAGCATGACACTTAAAAATATAAAAAATCCAAGGGAAATGAGTGTGTAGAGAAGAAGAATCTTCTTACTTTTATTATGTTTACCCATTAGTTTATAACTGTGTTCTTCCTAACTCTTTGTAAGCGTTGAGTGCTTTATTTCTTATTTCGAGCATGAGTTTCATATTGATTTCTGCTTTACCGATGGCTATAGCAGCTTGATGAAGATCTTTAACTTGACCTGTTGCAATATCTGCAATAGCAACTTCTTTATCAACCTGAAGTTCATTTACTTCATTGAGTGCTGATTTTAAGTGCTCTGCGAACTGCTCTCCTCCACCTGGAGAAACATTACTTTTTTGTTTTAATAATTCTGCAGTTCCGACACCAGTTAAGCTTTTGATATCATTCATAAGTGTGTTCTCCTTTTATATAGTTTTTATTGAAGTAGCGTTAAAGAACTGTTTGCCATATCTTTACTCGCTTGAAATGCCGCAACATTTGCTTGGTATGAACGAGTCGCTTCTACTAAATCGGCCATTTCGATCACAGGATTAATATTTGGGTACGCAACATAGCCATTTGCATCTGCATCTGGATGATTTGGTTCAAATTTCATCTTTGGCTTTGAGTCATCACGTGATATTTTATCAACTATTACACTCATTATAGCAGGATTGACCTCTTGACCAAAAGTTCCTTCATTTAAAGGATCTTCATACTTACTACTTTGTGTCATGCCTTGAAGAGCTTTGTTAAATTCAGTATTAAAATCAATGGCACGAAAAACAACTTCTTTGCGACGGTAGGGACCACCCTCTTCAGTTCTTGTTGTTTGAGCATTGGCAATATTGCTTGAGATTGTATTTACACGTACACGTTGTGCTGAGAGTCCATAACCTGCAATATCAAAACTGTTTAAAAAGTTACTCATAATTTATCCCTTAGTTTGTTTTCTGTGATGCTTCGATAACACTTTTGTAAATCATCGAGTCTTTTTTGAGTGCACCGACAAGTGCATTAAACATGATGGAGTTTTTACTCATTTCTGTTGTCTCTACATCTATATCAACACTATTTCCATCATTACGAGCCATGTGACCATCTCTAAAAAAAGTTGTTGGTTTAAATGAACTGACCTCTTTTTGTGGTTTTAGATGTCTAGCATCTGTTTGTGCCATTTTAAGTTGATGAGAATCATCTTTTAAAAGCATCTCTTTTTTTGCAACAAGCGCTTGTTCAAAGCTTATGTCACGAGGTTTATAGTTAGGAGTATCAGCATTCGCAATGTTAGATGCTATCATATCTTGACGAATAGAACGATAGTTCATAGCATCTTTGAGAAGTGTAGCAGTACGTGAAATACTAAGTGACATTATATTTCCTTATTATATAAACTAAATCTTACAATTTTAAAGCATAAACTATTCCATAAAATTAAAGCTAGTGCTTGTGGACAAAATTTATAAATATTTAATTTAATTTAAGCTAATTTTATCACAAAAAGATCATTTAATCGTAAAAAGGCTCTCTTTAAGCAAAAATTAATCATTCTAATTTAATAATGGTTTTTAAAGTTATTTATAGTATGAAAAATATTTTTATAAAGGGGTTGTCTATGCTAAGAGTTGGTTTTACAATGATTGAATTAATTTTTGTTATCGTTATATTAGGTATTTTATCAGGGGTGGCTATACCCTTACTCTCAGGAGTTAAAAGTGATGCATTTTTACTCTCAGCATCTCAATCTTACTGTTCAGATACTGTAAAAAGTAAACTTATTATTTGGAAAGAATTAAAAACAGAGGGTATTATTGGTTCGAAAATTTCAGATATTCTTCCTATCTCTCCTCAATGGGAGGAGGTAGGGATTCAAGAGGCCTCTCTTGGTCCTACACTCTCTAATAATACCAATAAAGCATTTGTCTTTTATACTCAAGGTGATGAAAATTCATCTATAGCTTGTTTTGTATCTAATAAAGCCACTCCATTAGATGTTAATGAGTCTAATATATCAGTATCAAGTAATATAATTTATCGATAAGTTCTCTTTAAATTAAATTAACGATACTTACACTATAATGAAGTAAAAGAGTATTTAAATGAAATCTGCATTTACAATGATAGAAATGGTTTTTATAATAGTAATTATAGGAATTCTTTCATTTGTAGCTATACCGAGGATTAATGGTAGTATAGAAGATGCAAATGTAGTTGTGGGTATTTCGACTATCTCATCGATTCGTAGTGCTATTGCAAGTCAACGTCAAAGAAGTTTGATATTGGGAAAGCTATCTTATCCTGCTATTTTAGATGATGCAAAAGAAGATGTATCTGGGGAAGCACTTTTTGATGGAAATAAGACGATAGATATTTTACAATATGCTATCTACTCTGGATTAAAGAGTGGGGATTGGATGAAAATAGATACTTATGAATATCAATACCATATAAGCAAATCAAAAACAGTTATATTTACCTACAAACCTTCGAGTGGAATTTTTGACTGTCCACATAGTGAAGATAACTGTAAAATTTTAGCTGAATAAAATCTAGGATAGCATGTATTACTATACTCTTCAAATTATAAACTCACCTCTTGGTGAATTTACTTATCACTCCTCAAAAATCATATCCCTTGGTAGAAAAGTAAAAGTTGAATTTAATAAAAGACTCAAAGATGCAGTAGTCCTCTTTGAGTCTAAAGAACCCGATTTTCAAACAAATGAAGTTTTAGAAATAAGTGATGCTTTTTACTCTTCCAAGCAGATACAATTAGTAAAATTTATCTCTACTTATTATGTGTGTTCGATGGGGGATGCATTTGCTTTGATAATGGCATTTATGCATTCCCATACAGAGCATGGGAACGAGATTGTGGAGTGTGAGAGTGAGGTTTCTAGTTCCCATGCTCTGCATGGGAACTCATATGAAAGTAAGATAAAACTCTCTTCAAAACAGATAGATGCCCTAGCGTTCTTAAAAGAGAAGAGAGTAGGCTTACTCTTTGGTGATACAGGAAGTGGAAAAACTGAGATATATATGAAATATTTCGAGGAGATGATAAATCAAGGGAAAAGAAGTATATTTTTGATGCCAGAAATCTCCCTTACTCCACAGATGGGTCAGCGTTTAGAGGAGCATTTTGGAGAGAGTGTGATAATGTGGCACTCAAAACTTACCCCAAAACAGAAAAAAGTAGCACTTGAAAAACTCCATAGTGGTAGAGCAAAAATCATAGCAGGTGCTCGTTCGGCACTCTTTTTACCCATACAAGATTTAGGACTTATAGTAGTAGATGAGGAGCATGATGATAGTTATAAATCCTCATCACGCCCTCGTTATAATGCTCGTGATCTTGCCATCTACATGGGAAAACTTTATGATGTAAATGTAGTTTTAGGAAGTGCTACTCCCTCTTTGACTTCTTATGTAAAGTTTCCTCATATAAGACTCAAAGGGGGACACTTCTCTTCAAATAAAAAGTTTACTTATGAGCAGAGTGTAGAGACTCTTTCTCCTCTTATTTTGAGTGCTTTATCAAAAACGCTCCAAGCTAAAGAGCAGTCCATAGTTTTCCTGCCAACTCGTGCAAACTTCAAGTATCTTATCTGTCAAGATTGTGGGCATACATATGAGTGTGCTTTTTGTTCAGTTGGTTTGAGCATACATCAAAAGTCTCATGCTATGAAGTGCCACTACTGTAACTTTACACAGGCTATTCCTCAGATATGTTCTGAGTGTCAGAGTCCAAACTTAACTAGTGCAAGACTAGGAACTGCTGAGGCTGTAAAAAACATCAGTGAAGAGTTGCCAAACGCCAAAGTAGAACAGTTTGATAGAGATGTCATAACTACCTCGGCAAAGCTTAAAAAAGCACTTAAAAGGTTTAATGATAAAGCGACCGATATACTCGTAGGAACACAGATGCTCTCAAAAGGACATGATTATCATGGTGTTACCTTAGCCGTAGTTATGGGTATGGACAATATGTTAAATATGGGAGATTATAGAGCAAGAGAGAAGGCACTCTCTGCCCTCATTCAAGTCTCAGGACGGAGTGGACGTAAAAAGGATGCAGTAGTTTTAGTACAGAGTTTTAATGAGCCTTTTTTCTCTGCATATATTAACAACTATGAGGGATTTTTAGACGAAGAGAAAGGCTACAGAGAGGGACTCTACCCACCCTTCAAAAAACTCTGCCGTGTACTTTTCTCACATAAAAATGGAGCAAAAGCACAAGAGCAGATGAGAAAGATGCAGGATGCTTTGATGGCGTTTAGTAGTGAAGTTGAAGTTGTAGGCGCTGGAAAATGTGGCATAGAGAGAGTGGCTAATAAGTACCGTTTTGAGATACTTCTTCGGTCAGATAAGAGTACATCTCTTATAAAAGCCATAAATGCTACAAAGGTATCTTTGGCTGAGGTAGATATGGATCCCATTGAGTTTAGTTAATAATTTAGGTATAATTTTACCTACGTATAACATGATAGACTTTCTTACTTTAACTTTCTCTAACCAAGAAAGGGAAGTACTGAATTAAGGGGGAGATTGGAATTTATTTCAATCTCCCCCTTTTTTTTTGTAAAGTGGGTAGTGTTGGGTGGGAGTGCTTTTGTAAGGAGGCACATATCATGTTAATACGTTTAGTAGTGGTTCTACTAATATTTTGGTTCTGGTTTCGAGTTCCATTATATTAGTTAGTAAGGGTTGGTTACCCTTACTATATAGCTACTACTTTCCACACTGTCAAAAAATCCTATTGAGTTTTCTTAAAATTTTGTGTATAATAATAGTGACGTAAATCAAGTTGTATCTAAATTCCTCTAACTAAGGAACAAAGAACACAGAAAAAGGGTTGGGGCATTTTGTCCTAACCCTTTTTTTTTGTCAAATTTTTGACGGTTGTGAGTGGGTGGGAGTGTTCTTTGAAAAGGAGACAACTTGATTTTACGTATAGTAGTAGTTCTACTTATTTTGTGGTTATGTTTTCCATCACCACTCTATTAAGTAACATAGAGGGATTAGTTACCCCTCTATAGAGCTACTATTGTCAAAAGTATCAAACCACCAGTAAAATGCCATCATTAAACCTGGCGTTTTTTGAGCTGACTCATTAAACATAAACTCTTTAGCTTTTGAAATATCTATGTTGATGACTTCTATATCCTCATCAGATAAACCACCACCTTCTGAGACTTTCATACTCTCATCTATCTCTGCATAAAAAAAAGTCTGTTTCGCCCCTGATATGCCAACACTTGTGTAAAAAGAGCTTATCTTTTGAACTGATGTTAAGGGTATATCATAACCACACTCTTCTAAAACTTCCTCTTGAG
>Ga0256826_1002266_pt1 | contig 11759 bp, 9 predicted proteins | sample CV79metaG_FD_185975 | JGI IMG/M metagenome (GOLD analysis project Ga0256826, IMG submission 185975) | Hydrothermal vent microbial communities from East Pacific Rise, Pacific Ocean - CV79 | ecosystem: Environmental > Aquatic > Marine > Hydrothermal vents | place: Pacific Ocean: East Pacific Rise... | reverse complement strand
AAAACTACACCATTTTTCTAAATATAATGATACATTTTCTTGGGTAGATGGTGATAAATTTTTAGTATCTTTTGCTAGTTTTATTCATGATTTATACAAAGATACAATCGCTTTTCGTGTTGAGGGTGATGATTTTATGATTTTATCTAAAGTTAAATTACCAAATATAAAGGCTGATATAGATAGCTTTAAACCTTTAAAAGACTCGATAGTCTCTTTTAGTGTAAGTGAAAAATTTGTAGAAAATACTCAAGATTTCGATATAATCTCTTTATAATTTATAAAAATATAAAGGGTTTAGTTATGGAATGTGAATTCGCTACTATAAATTCAAATAATGAAGAAATTTTAGAGATACTAGATAGTGTAAAAACTATAGCTATTTTAGGTTTGTCTCCAGATGAATCTAAAGCTAGTAATATGGTTGCCAAATTCATGCAAAATCGTGGCTATAAAATAGTTCCAGTTTATCCTAAAGAAGATACAATTCTTGGTGAAAAAGTATACCGCTCACTTTTAGAAATCCCTTTTGCAGTCGATATGGTAGATATATTTCGTAAGCCAGCAGTTTTTGATGCTGTTGCTGATGCTTGTATTAAGCGTGGTGATGTAAAAGTATTTTGGGGACAGTTAGGTCTTGTAAATAATGAAGCGGCTGGTAAAGCTAGAGACGCAGGAATGAAAGTGGTTCAGAACCATTGTCCAAAAATAGTACTTTCAAATAGATAGGATAGTTATTGTTAGATATAAAAAAAATATATGAAGCAAAAGAGCGTATAAAAGATGTTGTGGTAGATACTCCTTTGTCTTTCGCGCCATTACTTAGTAAAGTTACAGGCTGTGAGGTTTACTTAAAAAAAGAAAATCTTCAAGTTACCGGTGCATTTAAAATACGTGGTGCTTACAATAAAATAGCATCTTTATCTGATGCTCAACGTGCCTGTGGAGTTGTGGCAGCATCTGCTGGAAATCATGCCCAAGGTGTAGCACTCTCTGCTTCAAAGTTTGATATAAAAGCTGTGATAATCATGCCAGAATCAACACCACTTACTAAGGTTAATGGTGTTAAACATTATGGTGCAGAGGTTATTTTAGCAGGTGCAAATTATGATGAAGCTTATGCTTACGCACTAGAGTATGGGGACAAACATAAACTTACATTTGTTCATCCTTTTGAAGATGAAGAGGTAATTGCAGGGCAGGGTACATTAGCTTTAGATATCCTCTCTACATGTAGAGACTTAGATGCTATCATCGTTCCAGTTGGTGGTGGTGGACTTATCTCAGGAATGGCATGCGCAATTAAAGCTGAGAATCCAAATATAAAAGTAATTGGGGTTTCAGCACTTGGTGCTCCAGCACTTAAAAATTCATATGATTTAAAGCGTGCAGTAGATACTACAAGTGTAAGAACCATTGCTGATGGAATTGCTGTTCGTGATACTTCAGAAATTACACTTTCGTATATGCTTGACAGTGTAGATGAGTTTATATCTGTAGATGAAGAGGAGATAGCTTCTGCTATTTTATTTTTACTAGAGAAACAAAAGTTAGTAGTTGAGGGTGCTGGTTCTGTTGGCGTTGCAGCCTTACTTCATAACAAACTTCCTCATCTAAAAAATAAAAAAGTAGCAGTTGTTTTAAGTGGTGGGAACATGGATGTTACACTTCTTTCTGTAATTATAGAAAAAGGTCTTTTAAAATCTGGTCGTAAGATGAAACTAACAGTTACTTTAGTTGATAAACCAGGTTCTTTGATGCGTTTTACTGAAATACTTCAAGAACTTAATGCAAATATTGTTCATATTTCTTATGATAGAACAGAGGTTTCCCTTGATTATGGTGATGCAAATGTAACTGTTCATATGGAAACAAAAGGTGAAGAACACCAAAATGAAATTCGAACAATACTTAAGCTTGAGGGTTATTTAAGAAGCTAGCGTATGAATCCATTAAAAAAAAAGAATTTTAATAATCCTATAATTTTTACAAAATTTTTAGATATAACAACTTTAATTGTTGTAGATAGTGAAAGTAAAATATCTTATCTAGATATAAATACATTTGAATTAAAAGATTCTTTTTCTACAAATATAAAACATCAAAGATATAGTACTAAAGTTGTTGGTTTTACTTCTTATGGAGATAGTTTTGTTAGCTTAGGTTCTGATAATAAAAGTATTGTTTTAATTGATACAAAAACTAAAAAAATAAAACAGATGCAAAACCGTCATAAAGGTGAAATCTCTTGTATAGCGATTGAACCTAAAAATCGTTATATTTTTACAGCTGGTGAAGATGGTAAAATATTTGCACTTGATATTGAAACTGATAAAATAGCTTTTAATTTACCTGTACATGTAGACACGGTAAATGATATAGCCTTTTCAGATAACTCTCAGTGGGTTGCTACAGCCTCTTATGATAAAAAAATATCACTTTACAACATTGCTATGATGAAGCCTAGATTTAGACTAAAAGCACATCAGGCTCCGGTTTGTAAATTACATTTTTTAAGTGAGTATAGACTTTTTTCCATAGATAAATCTAGTGTTGGAATTGTTTGGGATATGCATGATTCAAAGATTATAACTAGAGTTCAAGGTATTCATGATGATGTTCTACAAATTACTACAAATAAAGATGGAACACTTCTATTTTTAGGTACTAAACTTGGTTATGTTTTAGTTTATGATATAAATACATATGAGATAATTGATAAACGATTTATTAAGTTAAAAAGTAGTATTACCTCCATGAATTACTGTTCTAAAAATAACAATTTAATTATTGGCACAGAATCAGGAGAACTTTTTTTATATGATGTTTTTAATGGTGAAGATAAAATAAATGAATTTCTAGAAGATAAGAAGTATAAAGAACTTGAAGAATTTGTAAAAGATAAACAGCTTCTAAAATATACACCATCTTACCAAATAATAATTACTCTTTGGGATAAAACACTAAAAGTTGCTAAAAATTTTTTAGGTAAAAATGAAAAAGATAAGGCTAAGCAAATATTTGCTCAGTTTATGAGTGTTCCAAGTAAAAGGCAAGCAATTGATAAGCTTTTTGAAGAGTATGAAGAGTTTGACAAGTTTATGCTTTTGGTTTCAAAAGCTAAATATTCTTTAGCCTATTCATTAGTTAATAAGCACCCAATATATAAAGAAACAGCAGTCTATAAGTCAATGGAATTACGATGGAAAAAAGATTTTTTATTGGCTCAAAAAACTTTGATTAAGACAAAATCTGCTGATAAAGTAAAAGAAATTCTAGCTCCATATCGTGGAGTTAGTGAAAAAACAAAGCTCATTCAAGGTTTATTGTTAAATGCTAATGTTTATGAAAGATTTAAATTATTATTACAAAAAAAAGAGTATAAAACTTGTTTTGATTTAGTTGATTTACATGAATATTTAAAAGAATATAAAGAGTATCAAATTTTACAAAATGTAGCAGATAAAATATATATACAATCTCAAAAATTACTTCAAAATGGTGAAAAACATTCGGCATTAAAGCTTCTTCAAATCCTTCTTGATTTTGAAGAGTTTAAAGAGGATGCTAAAGATATGATTATTGAGATTCAAGATAACTTATAAAATATAAAATTAGCTCTTTCATTTAACCTAAAACATAGGCTATGCCGGTATAATAAGCAAATTTTTTAATAGAGGAGACATTTCATGCAAATTTCTGGCGCACAAATGGTTATTGAAGCCTTAATAGCTGAGGAAGTAACTACTGTTTTTGGTTACCCTGGCGGAGCAATAATGAATGTCTATGATGAAATTTATAAACAAGATGGATTTCAACATATTTTGACAAGACACGAACAAGCAGCAATACACGCAGCTGAGGGCTATTCAAAAGCCAGCGGTAAAGTAGGTGTTGCAATGATTACATCTGGACCAGGTTTTACAAATGCTGTAACTGGTTTAGCTGATGCCTACATGGATTCTATCCCTATGGTTGTCATTTCAGGTCAAGTTCCTATGAGTCTTATTGGTACTGATGCATTTCAAGAGATTGATGCAGTTGGAATTTCACGCTCGTGTACTAAGCATAATTATTTAGTAACAAATGCTGCTGATTTACCAAGAGTTTTAAAAGAAGCTTTTCACATTGCAGCTACTGGTCGTCCAGGTCCAGTTCATGTAGATATTCCTAAAGATGTAACTGCTGAGATTGCTGAGTTTGATTATAGTATTGAGTTAAACCTTGAGACTTATAAGCCACATACAAAAGGTAATCCTCGTCAAATTAAAAAGGCTATGGAAGCGATAGCAAATGCTAAACGTCCACTTTTTTACCTTGGTGGTGGTATCATTAATGCAAATGCCGCTTATGAGGTTAGAGATTTAGTGCATAAAACTGGAATTCCAGTAGTTGAGACTTTTATGGCTCGTGGTGTACTTTCTCATGATGATGATTTACTTATTGGAATGCTTGGTATGCACGGAAGTTATGCTTCAAATATGGCTATGAGTGAAACAGATTTAGTTATTGGTCTTGGTGCAAGATTTGATGATAGAGTAACTGGAAAGTTAAGTGAATTTGCTAAAAATGCTGGTGTTATACATGTAGACATAGATCCTGCATCTATCTCAAAATTAGTTAATGCTGATTACCCAATAGTTGGTGATGTTAAAAATGTTGTAAATGATATGCTTGCTTTAGTTGATAAAGTTGACTCTAAAAAATATGCGCCTTGGCGTGATGTTATTAAAAGTTTTGATGAACTTCACCCTTTAGCATACCATGAAGATACAGACAGATTGAAACCTCAATGGGTAATAGAACGTGTTGGTGAACTTCTTGGTGATGATGCCAATATCTCAACAGATGTTGGACAACATCAAATGTGGTCAGCACAGTTTTATCCATTTAGCAGACCTCGTCAGTTTATAAGTTCTGGTGGACTTGGAACAATGGGCTTTGGTTTTCCAGCTGCGATTGGTGTAAAAGCTGCTGCTCCTGAGAAAACAAGTATTAACTTTACAGGTGATGGTTCAATTTTAATGAATTGTCAAGAGTTAATGACTGCGGTTGAGAAAAAACTTCCAGTTATTAATGTTATTTTAAATAATAACTTTCTTGGAATGGTTCGTCAATGGCAAACATTATTTTATGATAAAAGACACTCCGAAACTGACTTGAGTGTTCAACCAGATTTTGTAAAATTAGCAGAAGCTTTTGGTGGAATAGGTTATAGAGTTAAAACAAAAGAAGAATTTGATGCAGCTTTAAAAGATGCAGTTGAAAAAAATATAGTTGCTTTTATTGAGGTAATTGTTGAGCGTATGGAAAATGTTATGCCAATGGTACCATCTGGTGGAAGTTTGTTTAATATGATGTTATTAGAGAAAAAGGAGGCAAAATAATGGAAACAAGTGAAAGAAGAGTAATCTCTGTAATTGTTATTAATGAGTCTAGTGTTTTATCTCGTATAACTGATCTTTTCTCAGCGCGTGGTTACAACATTACATCCCTAACTGTTGCACCTATTCCTGAGTCTAAGTACTCAAGACTTACTATTGTAACATCAGGATCTGTTCGTGTAATTGAGCAAATTACTAAGCAACTGCACAAACTAATCCCTGTTCTTAGAGTTTATGAACATGAAGATTTAGTTGAAAAAGAGATGGCTATGGTTAAGTTTCCTGCAAATGAAAATATTGCTGATATTAGTACTCTTTGTGAAGCATATAATGGAAAAATAGTTAATGTTGGAGAAAATGTAATCATTGTTATGGTTGCAGATGAGCCAAAAAGAGTTGAAAACTACTTAAAACTTATCAAGCGTTATAATCCAAAAGAGATTGTAAGATCTGGCGCTGTTGCACTGGAGCGTTAGCAGATGAGATTAGAAGAGATTGCAAAAATAATTGGTGCTGATTTTAGTGGTGAGAATATACAAGTAGATAGTATGAACACGCTAAAAGATGCTACATCTAAGCAAATCTCTTTTGTATCTAATGTAAAATATGTAAAAGATATTAAAGATTCTAAAGCTTGTGCTATTATAATTGATGAGAAAAATAAAGATAGTGTTCCTGATGGATGTATTGCTTTAGTAGTTCAAAATCCATATTGGGAAATGGCTATTTTGAGTAAATATTTTGCACCACCAATAGAGGACAATACTCTTGCCTTAGCAAAGATAGGCGAAGGTAGTACAGTGTCAAATAAGGCTGAAATTGCTAATGGTGCTGTAATTGGTGAAAACTGTACTATACTTGCTGGTGTATATGTTGGAGCAAACTCTAAAGTAGGGGATAATACAATCCTTTATCCAAATGTTGTAGTCTACCGTGATTGTGAGATTGGAAAAAATTGTATTATTCATGCAAATACTACAATTGGTGGGGATGGTTTTGGTTTTGCTACTTCTAAGATGGGTGAACACCTTAAAATTTATCAAAATGGTAACACAATACTAGAAGATGATATAGAGATAGGTAGTTCAACTACGATAGATCGTGCTGTTTTTGGCTCTACTATTATTAAAAAAGGTGTCCACATAGATAATCTTGTTCAAGTTGGACATAATTGTGAAATTGGTGAATATTCTGTAATGGTATCTCAATCAGGAATAGCAGGATCAAGTAAAATGGGTCGAAATGTAGTTCTTGGTGGTCAATCAGCAATTGCTGGGCATTTAGAAATTGAAGCATTTAATCAGTTTGCAGCTAGAAGTGGGATTACAAAAACCATAAAAGAGAGTGGAAAAGTTTTTGCAGGTTTTCCTTTAATGGAACATCGTACTTGGTTAAGACTTCAAAGTAAAATTGCTAAGCTGTTAAGAAGCTAAAGTATTACTTTAGTTCTTGAACAAACTCTTCTATTCTTTTTATCCCTTTGCGGATACTTTCAATATCTGTCGCAAATGAAAATCTAAAATAACCCTCAGAACCAAAGCCAATACCTGGAACAACAGCTACTTCTTTTTGTGCTAGTAAATCTTTTGCAAATTTTAAAGAATCATTACTAAGTTTAGAAATATTTACAAAAAGATAAAAAGCACCATCTGGTTTAAGTACAGATAGTCCATCAATAGCATTAAACAATACTACAGCTTCATCACGACGCTCTTTGAAAGCTTTTCTCATCATCTCTATATCATCATCAGCTTGACCATCTAAACCAACAATAGCTGCTTTTTGAGTAATAGAGTTTATGTTTGAAGTAGATTGAGATTGAAGTTTTTTTGTTGCTTTAATAAGTTCAGTATCGTGCGCAGCCATATAACCAAATCTCCAACCAGTCATAGCTACTGATTTTGAAAGACCATTTATAGTTACAGTTCTTTTATACATATCTTCACTTACTGAAGCCGCAGAAGTAAAAGTGCCTTCATATATAAGTTTTTCATACATTTCATCAGATGCAACTATTACCTTAGTGCCTTCTAAAACTTTTCCTAATGCTGTTAATTCCTCTTTTGAGTAAACACTTCCCGTAGGATTTGAAGGTGTAGTTAAAACTAACATCTTAGTGTTTGGTGTAAGTGCATCTTTTAATTGCTCTGGAGTTATCTTAAAAGCACTTACATCATGTGTTTCAATCTCTACAACAGTTCCACCGCAGTATTTTACTAATTCTGGATAAGTTACCCAATACGGAGCAGGGATTATTACTTCATCACCCTTATCAATAGTTGCTGAAAAGAGATTAAATAATGAATGTTTTGCACCATTGTTTACTATGATTTGATTTGGAGCGTATGTAAGATTATTATCACGCTTTAGTTTATTTGCAACTGCAATTCTTAATTCTGGAATTCCATCAACTGCTGTATATTTTGTAAAATCATTATTAATAGCCTCTATTGCTGCATCTTTAATAACTTGTGGTGTACCAAAGTCAGGTTCACCCGCAGAAAAACTAAGTATATCTTTACCTTCAGCCTTTAACTCTTGTGCTAAGGTTGTGATAGCAATAGTGATTGATTCAGATAATGTGTTAATGCGATTTGTAAGCATAAAAACCTCCAATAAAATATTAGGGTTATTATACTAAAATAATAATATATATAAGTTAATTTGTGTTAATTTTTCATTGCAGTAATAAAAGATTGGTAAATATGTTCAAGTTCTAAATCTTGTTCTAATACTTCTTTATTATCTTGTACTAATATATGCTCTAGAACTGCTACACGTTTTAGCATATATTCAAACATCTCTTTATTTATATCTGGAAGCATATTATGCATAAATGGATCTTTACATCTACCTTTCTCAATTACATGAGCAGGTATACCAATAGCTGTTGCATCATCTGGAACATCTTTAACTACAACTGAGTTAGCACCAATTTTAGCATTTTCACCAATTATAATATTTCCAAGAACTTTAGCACCAGCACCGATAACAGCACCTTTTCTAATGGTTGGATGGCGTTTCCCTTGGATTAGAGAAACACCACCAAGTGTAACACCTTGATAAATTAAAACATCATCTTCTATTATGCAAGTCTCACCGATTACAACACCCGTACCATGGTCTATAAAAAGTCTTTTGCCAATTCTTGCAGCAGGATGAAGGTCAATATTTGTTAGCATCTGGGAAAGTCCCATAATAACACGAGATAGTCTTTGGAAGTTAGCGTTATATAGTTTATGCCCAACTCTATACCATGCAACTGCCCAAACACCAGGATAGTTAAATAAAAAATTTAGTTTAGAGGTTAGAGCAGGGTCATTACGGTAAGCATTAGCAAAATCTTCTTTTATATCAGAATAAAGTCCCACAATAACTCCTATACTAGTTTGTTGTGGAAGTTTAGCATTTTTTTCTTTTTTTAGAATTAATATTTTATATTATACATGCAGTTTGTGATGAAAGTACTTATCTATATCAAAATATATCTCACCATTATGATTTTTAAATGTAAGATGAGATTTTTTTAATTGAGAAAAATGTTTAACACCCATTACTGCACATACTACTTGCATACCTTTAATTAGGTTAGTATGGTAGTTACCTATCTCTTTACCCTCTTTAAGAACAAGATATGATGCTCTTTTTTTCTTATCTTGAGTAGCTAAGCCTACTGGACACACATGAGAACCAAAACCAGAACACATTCTAGCACGGATACAACCACCACTCATCATAAATCCACGTGCAATACCAATAGCGTCAGCTCCCATAGCCATAGTAATAATAGCATCATCAGGGGTTAAGATTTTACCAGAAAGTATTAGTTTTATATCTTGACGAAGTTCATATTTGTTAAGCATAGTATCAATTACATAAAGGGCATTATTTGTAGTAAGCCCAACTGATTCCATCAGTTCTAGTGGTGCAGTAGCTGAACCACCTTCACCACTATCTACAGATATAAAATCTGGTATATTTTTTCCATCAGCTTTTCTTTGTGCTATCTCTTTTACCATCTCTTCAACATCATTAGAATCTGATATTACTATTTTAAAACCAACTGGTTTTTTAGATATTTTTTGTAATCTTTCTACAAAATCTAGTAGATGTGTTGTTGTATCTGCAAAAGGAAATCTATTTGGAGAAAATACATTTTCACCTTCAGGAACACCACGATAATAGGCTATATCTGCTGTTACTTTAGATGCAGCTAGTTTTCCACCAGTTTGTTTTGCTCCTTGAGCAATTTTAATTTCTGTCATACGACAAAATTTCATAACTTTTTCATATCTAAGTTCATCAAATTTACCATTTTCATCTCGAACCCCATAAAGCCCAGAACTCATTTGAAAAATCATATTTGGAATATCACTTGGAACTTCTTTTGGAAATGCTTCAAGTGGTGCTTTCCAGTTTACACGAAATAGAACATGTGTTTTTGTATCATATATGTATGTATTTTGTGTTTTTTTATTTAGTAATGCTGTTCTGTACCATTTTATAGCAATTTTACCATTGAATAAAAATTTACCAAGTTTATAGATAAATTCAGAATATACGGTACTTTTAACGATTTCAAGATAATCACAATTATTTAAATCAGGTTTATGAGTAAAAAGATGATTTGAAGTAAGTGAACCCTCACCAGTATTCACTGTTAAACCACTTCTGTCTCCTGCAATAGAAAAAGCACGAACAGCTTCTGGAGAAAGAGCACCATCACTCATAGCAGAACGAACAATAGGAGTTTCAGATATGAAAGGAATCTCTCTATCTTTTCCAAAAGTTACAGAAGTATCTGTACTTACTTCATCTTCATTTAATACATTTGTAGCATGTTTTATGATAAATCTAGAACCACCAAAGGGCTGAGATACTGAAAATGATTGATAATTTGGAACATCTTTAGCAGCTTTATAAACCCAGTCTACTTTGTCTTTAGAGTCATAAAATGTTTCCTCTGCAAAGTATTGGCGAAGTGGTTCACGAAGTGCTTCAAAAAAGTATCTAAAACGTCCTATTACTGGATAGTTAATTAAAAGAGCATGTTTTCTTTGAACATACTTATCATAGATAAATAGTAGTACTATACCAATTAATGCAGCTAAAATAAAAAACTCTATAAAGTCCACAAATATATTCCATATATAATGTAGAGTATTTGGTTCTAAGTTTAGTTCTTCAATCAGTTCTTCAGCTAAATTTTCTGCCAGATGTTCGTTGGTAGTTACTTCGTTTTGCAAATTAAAAATCCTTTAGTGAAATAACCTCTTCTGTTTTATTCTGTAGGTCTTTCACCCAAATAGTACCATCTTTTATTTCATTTGAGCCAATAACTGCACAAAATCTCGCATTTACCTTATCCGCTGCCTTTAAGTGTTTCATGAGGTTACGAGCTTTATAGTCAATGATAGTTTTATTTGTTTTTCTTTTATCTTGCGCAGTTTTTACAACTAGGCTAATTGCTTCTTCATCCATCGCACCTATATAGTAACCCTCTCTACATGTAGAGGGCATCTCTATAAGTTCCATAAGTCGTTCAATTCCCATAGCAAAACCAACAGCAGGAGTAGCTTTACCATCTAAAAACTCTACAAGTCTATCATAACGACCACCACCAGCGATAGCACTTTGACTTCCTATGTTGTCGCTAACAAACTCGAATGCTGTTTTAGAGTAATAATCAAGCCCACGAACAAGATTAGTATCTATCTCATAGCTTATATCATTATCATCTAGTACTTTTTTTAGTGTATCAAAATCATCGCTACATGTAGAGCATAAATTTTGTAAAAGCTTTGGAGCATTAGTATAAAGCTCTTGACACTTAGAATTTTTACAATCAAGGACACGGATAGGGTTAGTGTCTAATCTACGAACACAATCTTCACAAATTTCATCTTTGCACTCTGTTACAAAGTTTATAAGTTTAGTTTTGTAATTAGGCATACAGTTGTTGTCACCTAAAGAGTTTAGTTGAAGTCTATAACCAATCCCAAGCTCTTTAAGAATATCTGCAACCATCATAATCATAGTAGCATCTTCATAAACATTATCTTGCCCAAAACTCTCAACACCAAACTGATGGAACTGTCTTAGACGACCTTTTTGCGGTCTTTCATAACGAAACATTGCCCCATGATAAAAAAATCTATGAGTTCCACCAGCTTTATCAAGCTTTTTTTGTATAAATGCACGAACAACTCCAGCAGTACCCTCTGGACGAAGACAAACATCATTTTCACCCTTATCAGTAAACTGATACATCTCTTTTCCAACGATATCGCTAGACTCACCAACAGAGCGTTTAAAAAGTGCTGTTTCTTCTAAAAGAGGTGTTTGAATAAAATGAAAACCATAGTTTTGTGCTAT
>Ga0256826_1002264_pt1 | contig 11763 bp, 13 predicted proteins | sample CV79metaG_FD_185975 | JGI IMG/M metagenome (GOLD analysis project Ga0256826, IMG submission 185975) | Hydrothermal vent microbial communities from East Pacific Rise, Pacific Ocean - CV79 | ecosystem: Environmental > Aquatic > Marine > Hydrothermal vents | place: Pacific Ocean: East Pacific Rise... | reverse complement strand
TTATTGAAGTATATTTGTAGCTGAGAGTCAATAGATAAGCGAATATAGTAAGTCTTATTTCTTTTAAAAAGATTTTGCATAAAATATGTTAATTCCAAACTATAATACAAAAAAATACAAGTGTCATATTTTTATTTAGGTAAAAACCTTTGTATGGACTTGTGGGACTTATGTGTAAAGTTTGTTAAAAATATGGCAAGTTGCCATATTTTTAAGTTTTTTTGAAAAAATAGCTTAGAATTCTTAAAGATTTAGTGATGGTTAATTGTTATATAGACAAATAACTATCATAAATGAGTGTTAATTATCAAATATCTTACATAACACTCATTATGATACTTAAGTGAAGGATTGAAGATGGAAGTTAAAAAGAAGCTATTGGATTTAGTTCGCGATAAAATAAGGTTTAAACATTATAGTTATTCTACAGAGAAAACTTATGTACACTGGATAAAGCATTATATATTATTTCATAATAAAAAGCATCCTATTGAAATGGGTAAAAATGAGATAGAACTTTATTTAACTAAATTAGCTACAAAAGATAATGTATCACCAACTACTCAAAATCAAGCATTTTCTGCGATATTATTTTTATATAAAGAAGTATTAGGCCTAGATATAAGTGAGTGGAATATTCAAGCACTTAGAGCACAAGAGAGAAAACATATACCTGTTGTATTAACAAAAGATGAAGTTAAATTAATTTTACAAAATATACCAGCTGATTATAGTTTACTTGTACATCTTATGTATGGATGTGGTCTTCGGATGAATGAAGTTTTAAATTTACGTATAAAAGATATTGATTTTGGATTTGACAAGGTTTATGTTTGGGATTCTAAATCGCTAAAAGATAGGACAATACCTTTACCACAAAAACTAAAAGCAAAATTATTGGAGCAAGTTGATATTGTTCAAAATTTGCATAAGTTGGATTTAAAAAGTGGATATGGGGGTGTTTTTATTCCACATGCTTTAGAGAAAAAATATCCAAAATCAAAATTTGAAACAAAATGGCAATTTTTATTTCCTATGAAAAGTATATCAACTGATCCAAGGAGTAAAGAAAAAAGACGACATCATATTATGCCTCAAACTCTTGGTAGAAACATAAAAGTAGCCTCTCAAAAAATAAATCTTAACAAGCGTGTAACTTCACATATTTTTAGACACTCTTACGCTACTCACTTACTTCAAGCTGGAATTGATTTAAGAAGTATTCAAGAACTTTTAGGGCATAAATCTGTCGAAACAACTATGATATACACACATGTAGTTTCAGAAATGAATAAGGCTAAAGTTATTAGCCCTCTAGATTTTTAAAGGAATAAAAATGATAGAAAGATTTTACTTAAAAGATTATCTTAGCTTTAAAGAAGCTGAGTTAGAGTTAAACACTGGGTTAGTTGTTTTTACTGGTCCTAGTGGTAGTGGAAAGTCTATACTTATGAATTCTATTTTATCATCACTTGGTGGTGGATCTTGTGAGGCTGCTTTATGTGAGAGTAGTGTTACTTGGGATATAGATGCTGAAGAAATTGGTATAGAAAATGATGATATAAATGTATTTAAACATATAAAAAAAGAGAAATCTCGTTATTTTGTAAACAATCAAAGCTTATCTAAAAAGGCTATATCGAAAGTTGCTTCTAGTTATCTTCGTCATTTGAGTTTAAAAGATTTTTCTGATTTTGAAAATGAAAATTTATTATCTATTTTAGATAATAGGGCTTCTTTAAAATCAAAAAGTATATTTAAACTACTCGCTAATTATAAAAATATTTATGTGGAATATATAAAAGTAAAAAAAGAACTTTTAGAGATAGAAGATGAAGAAAAAAAGATAGTAGAGTTAAAAGAGTTCGCTGCTTTTGAGATAAAAAAGATAGAAGATGTAAATCCAACAGCTGGTGAAGATGAAGAACTTTTAGAAATAAAAAAAGAACTATCTCGTAAAGAAAAGGTGTTAGAGAGCTTAGAATCTGCTATGGAAATATTTAATCATGAACATTTAGTGTCTAGTGCGCTAGATACTTTGGATATAGATAGTTCATTTTTTGATGATACTATGAATGAGTTGCGTAGTGTATTTGATACTGCTAGTGAGAAGTTTTCAGCACTTGATGATGTTGATATTGAAAATGTATTGAACCGTATTGAGGAGATTAGCACTTTAAAGCGTAGGTATGGTAGTGTTGAGGAAGCTTTAGTTTATAAAGAACGCAAGAAAGAAGAACTAGCTAAATATGAAAATATTGAGATAGCTAAGAGTGATTTAAAAGATAGATATGAAAAGTTAAGTTCTGATGTCCAAGATTTGGCAACAAAGGTTTCTCACATAAGAAATAAAGAGCTATCTTCATTACAAAATTCTTTAAATAAATATTTAAAAGACTTGTATCTTAGAGAAGCTCAAGTTAGTTTAGAAAGTACAGAGTATAGTGTTTTAGGATGTGATACATTAAGTATAAAATTAAACAATACAGAATTACAAAAGATAAGTACGGGCGAATTTAACCGTTTACGATTAGCTATATTGACACTAAAATCAGAGTTTATGAGTAAAAATGGTGGTGTTTTAATGCTTGATGAGATTGACGCAAACCTAAGTGGTGAAGAGTCTATGAGTGTTGCTAAAGTACTAAAAAAACTATCAAAATACTTTCAAATTTTTGTTATTAGTCATCAGCCACAATTAACTTCTATGGGGGATCAGCACTTTTTAGTCTATAAAGATGGTAATATATCAAAAACAAAAGAGTTAAACTTTGATGAAAAGGTTGATGAAATAGCTAGAATCATAAGTGGTGAAAGTATTTCCAATGAAGCTAAAAAGTTTGCTCAAGAATTATTAGAGGCTAGTAGATGATAATAGACACACATATACACTTGGATGATGAAAGATATAGAGATGATTTGGATGAAGTGTTAAATCGTGCCAGAGAAGGTGGTGTTAAGCGCTTTATTATACCAGGTGCTGATGCTTCAACCCTTTGTCGTGCTATTGAAATAGCTGAAAAATATGATGATGTTTATTTTGCTATTGGAATTCATCCTTATGATATAAATAGTTTTGATGAAGAAAACTTCTCTCTACATGTAGAGCATGAAAAGTGTGTAGCCATAGGTGAATGTGGTCTTGATTACTTTCGTTTAGAGGGAAGTGATGAAGAGAAAGAAGAAGAAAAACTAAAACAAAAAAAGATTTTTGTAGCTCAAATAGAGTTAGCTAAAAAGTATAAAAAACCTCTTATAGTCCATATTAGAGATGCTTCAAGAGATTCTAAACAAATACTACTAGATAATAATGCAAAAGAGGTTGGGGGAGTACTTCACTGTTATAATGCAGATGATGAACTTTTAAGCCTTGCAAATGAAGGTTTTTACTTTGGAATTGGTGGAGTTTTGACATTTAAAAATGCTAAAAAACTTGTAAATATACTACCTCATATCCCAGAAGACAAGCTGATCATTGAAACAGATGGACCATACTTAACACCAACACCTCATAGAGGTCAAAGAAATGAGCCACTTTATACTACTTTTGTTGCTTCAAAAATATCTGAATTATTGGAAAAACCACTAAAACAAATAAAAGAAACAACTACTCAAAATGCCCTAAAACTCTTTAATATTTCTTAATATTAAAAATCTCTTAAGTAGTTTTAATCTTCTTTTAGCTAAAATCTAATCTTTAAATTTAAAATAAAGGTTAGAATGTTGAGATATTTTTTATTATTACTATTACCTATTCTTTTAGCTGCGAATCTTACCTTTACACCTAACCACAATAAGGAAGTTTATATATTAGAAGCCTTTGATATTGAAGCTTCATTCCTTTATGATCCTGTTTTAAATAAGATGAAAAATTCTAAAATAAAAATTTATAAAGAAAAACGATTCTTTAAAGCTATGGATGATGCTTATTTATTTATACCAGCTATTAAAAATGTACTTGCAGAGTATGATGTTCCTGCTGAGTTTCTTTTCCTTGCAATGGCAGAATCACATTTTTCAAATAGAGCCTACTCAAAAAAAAGAGCTTCTGGTTTATGGCAGTTTATGCCTCGTACTGGAAAAATGTATGGACTTAAAATTGATGAATATGTAGATGAAAGAAGAGATTTTATTAAATCAACAAAAGCTGCTGCAAAATACTTATCTTATCTACATAAAAAATTTGGTAAATGGTATCTTGCTGCTATTGCCTATAATTGTGGTGAGGGTAGACTGTCTCGTGGTATAAAAAAAGCTAAAAGTGATGAGCTATCAGTACTTTTAGATCCTAAAAAAAAATATATTCCGAGAGAAAGTCGTATATATATAAGAAAAATCGTAGCGCTTGCTATGATGGGTAATGATGAGCAATTTTTACTTAAGAGTGAGTATGAGCATCTTTTAAATCGTGCTAATGCTTATTCTGTTTCAACTATAAAACTACCAAGTGGAGAATCTTTAAAAAGAGTAGCAAAGTTAATAGGAATCCCTATAAATGATTTAAAAGCTTTAAATAGACATTTAAAATATGATTTTGTTCCACCATATAAAAGTTCTTATGATGTTTATATTCCATATATTAAATTATCTGAATTTAAACAAAAATATTTTGAAGAAAAAATTCAAAATATTTATAAAGTTCATAAAGTTAAAAGAGGGGATAATTTATCTAGTATAGGTCATAAATATGGTGTTCCATATAAAGTTATTATGGATTTTAATAATTTAAAAAATACTAGGTTGAAATTAAAACAAAAATTAATTATACCAATTGATACAAGATCAAAAAAGAAAAAAATTAACTCTAAATTTTACTACATGGTTAAGAGTGGAGACACTCTTGATTCAATATCTAAAAGGCATAAGATTAGTGTTAAAAATTTAAGACAACAAAATCATATTAAAGGTAGTCTAATTAAAGTAGGCGAAAGATTAAAACTATATGAATAAACTATATATTTTCGCACTTATATTAACAATCTTATTCACTTCTGGGTGTAGTAGTAGAGGGAAAAGAACTTATAGTAATTTTTCTAAACCAAAAACTTATAGTGACAATAAAAGTTCATATAGTTCAACTGTTAATAAAAAAAATTACAAACATCCAACTATGCGTCCTTATGTTATTCGTGGTATTAGATACTATCCAACTGTTGTAAATGTTGGAGATACTTTTAAAGGTAATGCTTCTTGGTATGGTCCTGATTTCCACGGTAAATTGACTTCAAATGGTGAAGTTTATAATATGTACGATATGACAGCTGCTCATAAAACTCTGCCTATGAATACAATCGTTAAAGTTACAAACTTACGAAATGGAAAAAGTGCTGTAGTTCGTGTAAATGATAGGGGTCCTTTTGTCGCAACAAGAATTATTGACTTATCAAATAAAGCAGCTCATAAAATAGCTATGGTTGGAAGAGGCACAGCACCTGTACGTTTAGAAATACTTGGTTTTGCTTCTAAAGGTAAAAAAAGTATACCAACTAAAAAACAACTTAGTTCATCACCTAAAACAAAACATTTAAAAGGTTTTGCACTTCAAATCGCATCTTTTTCTAGAATAGAAGGCGCAATAAGTACACAACAGAAATTTGATGGTACTGATGGGTATAACACTATAATTAAAGATATGCAAATTAATAAAAAAAGAGTCTTTAAAGTATGGCTAAAAGGCTTTAAAAGTGAACAAGAAGCTAGAGATTATAAAGCTACTGGAAATTTTGAACATTCATTTATAGTTAGAGAAAATTAGTAAGGATAATTATGATAAATAAAACTAGAAAAACAAAAGAAACAGATATAACAATTGCATTAGAATTAAATGGAACTGGTAAAAGTCATATTAATACTGGTGTTGGATTTTTAGATCATATGCTTGAGAGTTTTTCTAAGCATTCTTTAATTGATTTAGATATTAAATGTGTTGGTGACACTCATATTGATGATCATCACAGTGTTGAAGATGTTGGAATAGTTCTTGGCTCTTTGCTTGCTGAAGCACTTTATCCAATAGTTAATATGGAGCGCTTTGGTTCTGCCAATATCGTAATGGATGAGGCTTGTGTGTCTTGTGACTTAGACTTATCTAACCGTCCTTTTTTAGTTTATGATGTTGATGTTTTTGGAAAGGTTGGTAACTTTGACACTGAACTTGTAGAAGAATTTTTTAGAGCATTTGTATTAAATTCTAGAATAAGCGCACATATTGTTTGTCTTCGTGGAAAAAATAAACATCATATTATTGAAGCTTCTTTCAAATCTTTAGCTGTTGCTATTCGTCGTGCAACTGCAACAAATGAAAGAGTTGGAATTCCTAGTACAAAAGATGTACTTTGATTAAGTTAATCATACTTGATGTTGATGGTTGCCTAAGTGATGGTAAACTAATCTACTCAGCTGATGGTGTTGAGAGTAAAAATTTCAATGTTAAAGATGGTCTAGGCATAAGCACTTGGGTTAAAATGGGTCTACATGTAGCCATAATAACTGGACGAAACTCTAAAATAGTTCAAAAACGAGCTGATGAACTTGGGATTCAACATGTTTTTCAAGGAATCAAAGATAAAGATAGAGTTTTAAAAGAGCTTGTAGAATCTTTAGGTTTAAAGTTTTATGAGGTTGGTGCAATTGGTGATGATTTAAATGATTTCAATATGCTTAAACTTGTTGGAAGAAGTTTTACTCCAAATGATGGTGTAAAAGAGATTAAAAATATAGTAAATACTGTCCTTACATGTAGAGGTGGAGATGGTGCTGTTCGTGAAATGATAGATATGCTTGTAGATGAAGCAGATATTAGAGATAAATTTATGGGAGTTTGGATATAAATGAAGTTAAATGTTTTTTTTGTTTTAATATCTTTCTTATTACTTACTATTTTACTTGTATTTAAACCATTAAATATAAAACAACAAAAATTTGGTGATGTAGCACAATTTCAACTTTTATCTTTTACTATGTATGAGCTAGACACACGCGGTTTATTAAGCATTATGGGTGGAACAAAAGGAACTAAATTTTTAGATAGATACGTTGTTGACGATGTAAATTATACAGATAATTCAAAAAAATATGTAGCAAATATGAAAGCTATACATGGAGTATATAAAAATGAAATAGTTACACTCAAAGGTAATGTTCATTATGTTAGAGAAGATGGTTTAACATTTAAATCTCAAGAAGCAATTCATAATACAAAAACAAGTATAACTAGAGCAGATAAAGATTTTATTATCTATCAAAATGGTAATATTGTAACTGGAAGAAAGTTAGTTTATAATAATATAAAAGATAAAATAAGAGCAAGACATGTTAACGGAAAATATCAACTAAAAGAAGGAAAAAAATGAAAAAAATCATATTTTTAACAATTATTACTGCTTTAGCACTATTTGCTGAAGAGTTACAAATAAAAGCAAAATTATTTAATGCAGATCAAAAAAAAGGTATTTCAATATTTGAAGGTAATGTTAATATTATTAAAGGAACTGATGAACTTAATGCTTCAAAAGTTACAATATATACAGATAAAGAACAAAACCCTACAAAGTTTTTAGCAGAGGGCAATGCTTCATTTTATATTGTTACAGAAGATGGTGCAAGATATAGAGGTAAAGCTCAAAAGGTAATATATTTTCCTGTTAAAAAAGAGTATCATTTTTTCACAGATGTTTACTTACACCAGCTTAATGAAAAAAAAGAGATTATAGGCTCTGAAGTAATTTTAAAAACTATTGAGGGTAAGGCTTATGCTAAGGGTGCAGAAAAAGCACCAGTAATAATGATATTTGATATACCTGATAAAGAAGAAGATAAAAATAAAAAAGAAGAGATTAAATGATAGAAATTGTTGATGCAAAATTTGTAACATCTGCACCAAATATAAATGCTGCTCCTGAAACATTAGAACAAGATGAAGTTGTTTTTATGGCACGTTCAAATGTTGGTAAAAGTTCACTTTTAAATGCTCTTACAAATCATAAGGGACTAGCTAAAGTATCATCAACACCAGGGAAGACTAGACTTATAAACTACTTTGATGTAACTTTTATAGATAGAGAGACAAGTGAAAAAAGTATTGCCAAGTTTGTTGATTTGCCTGGTTTTGGTTATGCAAAAGTTTCTAAAACTATGAAAAGTGATTGGGAGAAGAATCTAACAGATTATATCTCTAAACGAAGACAAATTAAACTTTTTATACACTTAGTTGATTGTAGACACCCTTTTTTAGAGATAGATAAAGATGTTGTTGATTTTTTAATTGAACATGCTGATGAGTCTCAACATATTGTTCAAATTTTCACAAAGATAGATAAGCTAAATCAAAAAGAACAAAATGCCCTTAGACGTCATTTTCCAAATGCCTTAATGGTATCAAGTTCTAAGAAAAAAGGACTACATAAAGTTATAAATATTATTCATGAAGTTTTACAAGATGAGACGGATGAAGATTAAAATAACTAAGGCAGTTTTAGCAGATATATCTGAAATGCAAGAGTTAGTAGCACCAGAGATAGAATCTGGAGTCATTTTAGTGAGAAGCGATGATGAAATAGCTACAAATATTCGCTCATATATTTTAGCTAAAGATGGTAGTGAAATAGTTGGTTTTTGCGCATTACATATTCATGAACCATCTTTAGCAGAACTAAGATCATTAATAGTTAAAGAAAATTATAGAGGTCAAAAAATAGGGGAACAATTAATAAATATAGCGATGAAAGAAGCAAGTATGCTTGGCTTACAAAAAGTACTTAGCCTTACTTACAAACAATCATTCTTTGAAAGATTAGGTTTTATAGAAATTCCAAAAGAGTCCCTTCCAGAGCATAAAATCTGGGCTGATTGTATCAAATGTAAACACTTTCCCGTATGCAACGAAGTATCTCTCATCAAAACTCTATAGCACCATTTATATATGTTGCTTTATTTTTAGTATATAGTGCATTATCTGGTATTTATTTATTTTTACCACCACTCTTGTCAGTCTTATTTCTTTTTTTTACAAGAGCTTTAAAACGTAAGGATAGTATTGCTTTATTTTTAGTGTCTTTTTGTTTAGTTATTTTTGAAGCACAAAATAACTTTATGTTATTTAGTACTATTATTTATTTTTTAATTGTTTATAGATATTTATTACCAAAATTATATATGAATTTTTCTTGCCTTTCTTGTATTAAAATTTCTACCGTTTTGTTGGCTTATTTAGGTTTTTTTGTTTTTAATTTACTTCTTTCATATATATTTTTATTACCTGAACCTAGTATCAATTACTATATAGTTTACTATATAGTAATTGAATTTTTTATAGTGAGTGTATTATGAAAATTAAGTTTATACTTTTTATCTTTTTCTCTACTTGGTTAGCACTATTAACTCGTGTATTTTCACTTGCGATTGAATCAAATACTTACTATGTGAAAAAATCACATAACAATACTATTAAAACAGAACAAATTGCGCCAGTACGTGCTGAAATAGTTGATTTAAATAATATGCCAATTGCAATAAATAAACTTGGTTTTAAAATACAGTTAGCACCACATTTAAGGCTAAAAAAGAATATTGTAAAATTTAATGAAGAACTTGTAACCATAACAAAACTTTTACCAAGTCTTGATAAAAAGAAAATTATAAAAAATTATAAAAAAGCTGATTCATACTATAATCATAACTATATTGATGTAGTTAATTTTGTTTCTTATGAGGAAATTATGCCAGTATATTCTGTACTTAACTTAAGAGATAATATTAATATAGTTCCAGCACCTAGAAGATATTATCCATATAGTGAGATTGGTGCTCACATAGTTGGTTATGTATCTCGTGCAAATAAAAAAGATATTAAAAATGATAAACTTAAAAAGCTCATTGGGTATACTGGAAAAACTGGTGTTGAGAAATACTACAATACTTATCTTCAAGGTATTGCTGGAAAAAGAGAAATAAAGGTAAATGCGAATAATCAAGAGATACAAGAGCTTTCAAATAAAAACCCTATTGAGGATGGAAAACTTACTTTAAATATAGATATTGAACTTCAAAAATACATATCTTCAATGTTTTCAAATAAATCTGGCGCAGTTGTCGTTATGAATGTGAATGGTGCAATTTTATCTGCTAGTAGTTTCCCAGAATATGATTTAAACACTTTTGTAACAGGAGTGTCACATAAACTATGGAAAAATCTTTCAACAAGTCTTGAAAAACCTTTTACAAATAAACTTACACATGGTTTATACCCTCCAGGATCAACTATTAAACCTGGTCTAGGGCTTATCTACACTACAACAAATGTTAGTCCATATTGGAAAGTGGATTGTCACGCATCATTTCCTCTTGGTAAAAGAGTTTTTAGATGTTGGAAGAAAAAAGGGCATAGAAAAACTGGATTAAAAAAAGCTATACGAGAGAGTTGTGATGATTATTTTTATAAAGGAAGTATTAGAGTTGGAATAAAAAAAATGAGTGCTGGACTAAATCGATATGGATTAGGGAAAAGAACTGGTGTTGATTTACCAAATGAATTTGTTGGAACAGTACCATCTCGCGCATGGAAAAGAAAAAAATATAATAGACCTTGGTATATTGGTGAAACGGTAAATACTTCAATTGGGCAGGGTGATTTTCTTGTTACACCATTACAAATAGCACAATTTACAGCATTAATGGCTACAGGAAAACTACCACGTCCATACTTAGCTAAAAAGGTTGGTGATAAAACCATTGAATCATCTTTTCTTGAAGTACTTAATGAAAAAGAGAAAAAAAGATTACCACTTATTCAAAGAGCAATGTATGAGGTTTGTAATAGTCCTCATGGTACTGCTAGAAATTACTTAAGTTCTAAGATTAAAATAGCTGGAAAAACTGGTACTGCTCAAGTTGTAGCAATCAAGCAAGATATAAAGAAACGTACATTAGAGCATGAAATGGCTTATTATAGTCGTTCTCATGCTTGGTTTACATCTTATGGACCATATAAGCATCCACAATATGTTGTTTTAGTTTTAGTAGAACATGGTGGTCATGGTGGTCATGCAGCAGGTAAAATAGTATCAAATATTTATAATTGGCTTTTAGAAAAGAAATATATTAAAAAATAGCTCTACATGTAGAGCTTATAGTGCATTTTGAATAAAAAGTGCTAATATTGCGAGTAAAAATATTGCTCCAGCTTTATTGTAAAGTTTATTTGCTAGTATAAATACTAAAGTTAAAGATGCTGCTGCCATTATCATGATATCAAATTGAGTTTTAGCTAAATCTATAGTAAGTGGATTTATAAGTGATGCTCCTCCAAAAACCATAGAAAAGTTAGCTACATTTGAACCAATAATATTACCAATACTCATCTCTGCATTACCTTTTTTAACAGCTACTAAAGATACTACCAACTCAGGCAGGGATGTACCAAGTGCTATTAAAAATATACCAATAATCCATTCACTTACACCAAGAACTCTTGCTATATTTGTCCCACTCTCAACTACAAAATTTGCCCCGCCGATAGTTAGAACAAAACCAATACCAAGTAAAACTATTGATTTACCCCAATTAAACTTCCCATTTGCTAAGTCTTCATCTATTTCACCCTCTAAATCTTCTTTAGAATCAGAAAATAAAAATAACAAGTATGAAACCATTACTAACAAGTAAATAGCTCCATCAAAGCGACCAATTTCACCATCTTGAATCATAATAAAAAATAAAACAACAGGAATAACAACCCATGCTGAATCTTTAGCAAAAAGGTCTCTT
>Ga0256826_1002263_pt1 | contig 11766 bp, 11 predicted proteins | sample CV79metaG_FD_185975 | JGI IMG/M metagenome (GOLD analysis project Ga0256826, IMG submission 185975) | Hydrothermal vent microbial communities from East Pacific Rise, Pacific Ocean - CV79 | ecosystem: Environmental > Aquatic > Marine > Hydrothermal vents | place: Pacific Ocean: East Pacific Rise... | reverse complement strand
GTAAAGATCATACTATTTTCGCACTTATTGAAGGTGTTGTTGAATTCAGCAACGTTTCAAGAGGTAAAAAAAGAGTTTCTGTAGTTCCTGCATAATCTCTTTTCTTTCTAAGATGAGCTTTTTTAGCTCATCTATTTTCCCCCTTTCTATTTAAATAAATCTCCTAAAATATTTTTTATTGTTTCGGTCTCTTTTTTACCAAGACCTAAATCATTAAGTTTATCATCTATTTTATCATTACCCAACTGATCTTGAATAGCATCAATGACGGTATCTTTTATAAATTGAGACGAGTCAACTGTTATGTGAGGTTGTGAAATGTTTCCTTTAATCTTTCCAGCAATGTCTTTGTTTTCAATTTTCACTTTATAGTTGGCATCAATATAATTATTGGCTTTATTAATGTGACCATTGTTTATGCTCATGGTAACTTTTTTACTTTTTGCATTAAAATCAATGTTAATGTTTTCTTTGTTGAGTTTAGCAACAAAGGTGGTTTCATTGTATCGTTCTTTACTAAGGTCAACTCCTCTAATTTGTTTAATCAATTTGGTTAAATTATTAGGTAGAAGCTGTGCTTGATTGAGTTTGGAGTTAAATATACCCTTGCTAGATACTAAATTATAGTTAAAGTCACCAACGAGTGTGGCTTTGAAAATTTGTGGGTAGTCGAGCATATGCATGAGCTTTTGAACAGAAACATTTTTAATTTTTGTCGTCAACTGTTTGTTTTGTAGTTGAAAGCTTATCTCTCCACCTAAGTTTTGAGTGTTACCTGTTATAAGAAAATTCTTGTCAGCTTGCATGTCCCCTTTTATATCAAGTGCACCTCGTAAATTTTTACCAGCAAGTGTATTCAGTTTGGAGAGTTTTGGAACAGAGAGTTGGTAAGTGCTTGTGAGTAGAGATTTCTTTAAATCATAAGCCATATCATGACTGCTTAGTTTAAAGAGTTCAGAGTCCAACGTTGTTTGAATGTGTGCTACCTTTGATTTAATTTTACCAATGCTGTTCATTTGAAAAGCAATTGATTTACCAAGGTCAAGTGTTAGCTCTTTCTTTAATGTTTTATGAAGGGTTCTTGCATTTTGAGTACTTAAGTTAAATGTTCCTGTAAGATTTTTAAGACTACTTATTTTTACCTCTCCATTAAGATTACCAACAGCATAGGTTTTCTCTCCTACTAAATGCAGTATTTTCTCTAGTTTATTATGGTCTAAATGTAAATCTAAAGTATTCCCTTTTAATGAGACTCTTGTTGTCCCACCCAAACTTTTTGTTAAGGCATTTAGATAAAATGTTTTATTTTTAAACTCCATATCACCAGTTGCATCTAACGTTCCATGAAGTTTTTGTTGTGTTAAAAAGCTTAGTTTTGAAAGTTTTGGTACGTTAACGGTGTAGTTTGAAGTGAAACGGTTATTTTTTAGATTATAAATAGCATTGTTGAGCGTAACAGTTGATAGGCTACTAATGATTTTTGAATTAAAGAGAATTTGAGTTTGATTGATTTTTGAGTTAATTTCACCTGTAAGTTTGGTATTTTTAGGAATATCAATCTGGAATGTTTTGTTTAATACCTTTTCATTGAGTAGGGTTTCATGAAGAAGAATATTGGCTGTTCCTTTAGTTGTATTCTCCTCTAGTGTTGGAATATTTATATCAATATCAATTTTTCCTCTTGCATAATGAGGTTGCCCTGAAAGGAGTAGAAATTCAGCAATATCTGCTTTGAGTATTTTTATTTTAATATTGTTAAACAGTTCCTCTTTTAGATTAAGGGTATAGTGTATGTTTGAGTTAAAGGCATCACCTTCTCCACTAATATCCATGTCGCTAAAAGTACCTTTAACCTTACCGTCAATATCTACTTTACCATTAATGGTGACTTCATTACTTTGAATTGAATTGGCTTTTACATTATAGTCTATGTCGAGGGTTTTATCTAGTAGTGCATATTGACCATGTGCATTCACTCTTGTAATCTTATTAATCAACGCAATGAGTTCGACATGATTTTTATCAATTTTTAAATGTTCAACTGTAACGCTCATGTTATTTTCCAATTGAGATTCAAGATACGTAGCAAGATAGGGTTTTAGGTACTCATTGCCTTTATCATGTAAAAGGAGGAAGAGGAGAGAGGAGATTAAGATGAGTATTATTAGAACTAAAAGTTTTTTCATGAGAAATCCTTTTTATATGAAAAGTCTTTTCTCATGATAACCAATAGTATGTTTAAAAAAGGTAATTCATCTCCAAACGGACGGCATTATAGCTCGGATCTTTTTTGTAGCTACCATCGATGTTTGCAATTTTATGATCTTCTTTTACAAAAGTACTTCTCAGTTTCAGCAGAAGATTAGGATTTTCTTCAAAACGTTTAATAATGTCAAAAGTAAAAACATTCATATCTGAGCTTACACCAGATTTTGCATCATCGTAATCGTGTATTACATATCTTGACATTAAGTGAATACCTCCAAATATAGTATCCACAGGAAGATCATAATCTGCACGGAGCATAATACTTTCTGTATTTGCATACCAGTTCATACCAGACATCTGACGGGTGTACCCTGCTGTAGGCTGTGCATGCCAAGGTGCTATGATGTCACCATCATCAGAGATTTTCGAATATCCTAAACGAAAACTTATAGGTTTATAGATAATATCAAGTCTTGTGGCAAGAAGTGCAGCTTTTAAACTGTTAGCGTCATGGTAACCTGTTGTATCCGTTTTTAAATTTGAACCACCAATTGCACCAGCACCATCATCCAATTGTTGCATATAACGTGCAGAAGGTTTAATGCTAAGACCTGAGTCAAGTTTAAATTTGTAAGTGCCTTCTAATACATAAGAGGAAACAAGTTCAGGAACAGCAGTGTAGCCTACTTTTAAGGTAGTATTTTTAATGCTTCTATTTTTGGTTTCAAAAACAATAATTTTATCGTTAATACCTTTTTCATTTAATTTGCTAACAGTAAGACCTCTGTGCATTGCACCATCATCATTTTCTGTCCATTTTGCATAAGGCGATGAAGTATCATCGTTGTAGGCTAAAACATGGTGAAAGTTTTCGTGGTCACGTAACTTTTGTTTGCTAAGGTATGCCAATTGTATTTTTGTTTTAGGAATGGTACTAATTCTTAAACTTGCACCTTGAAAAGCATTGGGAATCATTTTTGTATCATGTGATTTTAGTAAAAAGGTTTCCAGTAAAAAACGTCCTACTTTTAATTCAATACGACTTTTCTTAAAAGAGAGGTAAGCCTGTGGTAACACAACCATGCCATCACGACCTTTAGTTGCCACAGCATAACGAGAAAAAGTATCTTTTCCATAACGATAGTCACCTAAATCTTCTTCGTTAACATGGTTAGGGTTTTGTGAGGTGTAGAGACCTGAGGTAAAAGAAAACCCCTTGTAACGGGCACTTTTATAAATAAGGTTTCCTCCAATACCAACAGAATAATGGTTTGCACCAGTAGTACCAGCATCAAAAATAAAAGTATTGGTTCGAAAACGTCCGTAGAGAATTCCTTTTGAAAGAATTTGGCTAAACTTATCAACATTTTTAGGACGTTTTTTATATTTTACAGTCATATTACACTGAATTCTTTGTTTTGCTGTAATCTTTTTTTTGGGAGTGGCTTTTGCTACAGAAGGTATATCTGTTTTAGCATGAAGAAGGTGAGTACTGACAATTATAAGCGAAAATGTAAGCAAAAAGTTCATGGATACCTTAATAAATTTTATTAATGTTAAATTATATTATATTATATCTTGAAGGACGTTTTTAATTGTGTATTATTTGTATGTGAGTTAAAAAACAGTTCAATTGTTGAGTCTAGTAACAGTCTGTAAAGCCCACAATAACAATATATAGTAGAGTTATATAGAAATAAGTATTAGTTGTTTAATCTTGAAGTTCTCTTTAGCTATAATCGCTAAAATCACCCAAAGGTTGATAATGCAGTCAAATTTTACAACATTAGATTGGATAATATTTTCTTCTTATTTCCTCGTTCTTATTTTAACTACCGTTGTTCTTAGTCAAACAAAAGTCAAAACTTCAAGAGATTATTTTACAGGTGGAAATGCCATGCCCATGTTGGCAGTTGCCATTTCTGTTTTAGCCACTTCTCAGTCAGCAGCTACTTTTTTGGGTGGTCCAGAATATGCCTACAAAAAAGATTTAACATTTTTAGGATTTTATCTCTCAGCATTTTTAGCTGTCTATTTTGTTGCCAAAGTGTTGGTTCCCAAATTTTATGCCATTAATGCCATTACTGTTTATGAGTATTTGGAACATCGTTATGGAGAGACTTCTAAGCGTTATGCAGGAATTATGTTTTTAATAGGTCGTCTTTTTGCATCTGGAGCAAGGCTTTATATTGGTGCTTTAGCCATTTCCATGATTCTCTTTTCAGATATTTTACCAACACATATTGCCATATCTATTGCCATATTAATGATTGGTGCTTTGGGCTATACTTATTTTGGTGGGGTAAAGTCGGTTATTTTTTCAGACATTATTCAAGCGATTACTTATGTGGGGGCAGGTATTGCCGTTGTGGTCTATTTGTATTATTCATTAAATGCTGATTTCTCTACCATTATGACGACACTCAGTGAAAATGATAAGTTGAAATTGGTAGACTTTTCTTTCTCTGGAGGCTTCACCATTTGGACATTGCTAACAGGTTGGTTTTTACTTAACATTGCAGCGTATGGGCTTGACCAAGATATGACACAAAGAGTTTTAACTTGTAAAAACAAAGAAGAGGGGTCTCGTTCACTCATCTATTCTATTATTTTTACTATTCCCGTGGCACTATTATTTTTAACTATTGGACTGTTACTTTATTTGTTTTACCAACATCCTGAACTTTCAGGCATTCAGTCAGCTTGTGTTGACCAAAATATAGATGGTCAAAGTGTTAAAATTTTTATGCTTTATATCTTAAATGAGATGCCTGAAGGTTTAAGAGGGCTGGTAACGGTTGGTGCAATTGCAGCTGCACTCTCTTCAACTAACTCTGTACTCTCTGCCATGTCTTCTGTTGCGATTGAAGACATTTATCGACCTTGGATTTCTAACAACTCTAAAGATGAAAAGCATTATTTAAATGCCAGTCGTTTTATGGTCATTGTTTTTGCTGTACTTCTTTCGTTTATGGCGATGCTCTCTTTTTACTGGCAACAATATTCTGAATTACCGTTACTTAACTTTGCTCTGGGTGTGATGGCATTTGCTTATGCCTCTCTATTGGGTGTTTACGCTGCAGCTATTTTTACTAACAGAGGAAATGAAACCACGGTACTTTTTGCGTTAATTGGGGGTTTTTTAACTGTACTTTTTTTACAACCTTATATCATAGGAAATGTAATTGATTTTAAAGTTGATTTTTCAGTCATGATGATTGTTGGAACATTGGTTTCATTTATTATTATGATGTTCGGAAAAAAGAAAATAAAAAGTGAGTAGTAAAAGATGAGCAGTAAAAAAGTATACATCGTAAGTGGAGCAGGACTTTCTGCTGAGTCTGGCATACGAACTTTTAGAGACACTGATGGACTGTGGGAAGAGTATAGCATTGAAGAGGTCTGTTCTGTTGGAGGTTTTCAACGAGACCGTCAAAAAGTTTTGGACTTTTATGATGCACGTAGAGCAGACATTGAACAAAAAGAGCCAAACTATGCCCATAAAAAGTTAGCAGCATTAAAAAAAGCATATCCTGACAATATTGTAATTTTAACGCAAAATGTAGATGATATGTTAGAGAGAGCAGGGTGTGAAGGGGTTATTCATCTTCATGGTACTTTGACTGATTTACGTTGTGAAGATTGTGAAACCGTGTTCCCCATAGGCTACAGTAGCCAAGAGGGAGCCATGTGTCCTGCTTGTGACTCTTTTAACATACGGCATAATGTGGTAATGTTTGGAGAGGCTGCACCTGCTTACATACATCTCAATAAGCTTTACAATGAAGCTGAGATGGTAGTGGTCATTGGTACAAGTGGACAAGTGATTGACACAGCATATATGGCACAGTTGGTTGGAAATGCAATTTTAAACAACATTGACATAGATGAAAATCATGACCAATATTTTGCTACAAAGTTGTATGTTCCAGCTACGGAAGCTGCAGATGAGATTTATGATTTAGTGGAGAAGTTTATAGAAGGGTAGAGAAGATGAATTAAATCATCATCTCTTGTTTGAGTTTCTCTTGGTTAAGTTTCTTTATGAGTTTAACAGAGAGTTCACCGTAACGCTCTTCATCCATTCCCAATTTTTCTAGTAATGGCTTTAAGTCGGCATCTTCTGCCCAGCAGTTTAAAACTTTGAACTCTTTTTTAGTGAGCTTTACTTTTAGAACAGCTTTTAACTCATCTTCCTCTTTAAGAGGTTTTATAAGTTTTCTAATATGGTTTTCTACTTCATCTCTCAAAGGAGTTGTTTCGTCTAATATTTCATTGTTTTGCATTTATCGTTCTCTTTCATTTTCATTGTATTCATTGTTGATACATTCTTGCATCTTTTCTCTAATTTCATCATACCAGCCTTTGTTTTCTCTTGAAACGGCAAAGGAGTCTAGGTAGTTAATGTGTACCGTTGCATTGTGTGCTGTTTTATTGTGCTCATTTAAGAGTTTTTTACTGTTGGTAATAACAATGGGTTGAACCGTAAGCTTTAATTTCTCAGCAACAATTCGTGTTCCACCTTTAAAATTTAGTAGAGCTTGTTTGTCGGTTCTTGTTCCTTCTGGAAAAATAGCAACAATGCGTTTTTTCTCTTCATTACTTACTGTATCTTTAATATCACGGAGGAGTTTAACCAAGCCAGACTTGTCTTCTCTGTCTACTTCTATCATGTCTGGAAGTTTTAACACATATCCAAACCAAGGTGCATCAAAAAGTTGTTTTTTTGCTACCCATCGTAGGTCAAGATTTTGTGCTGCTTCCATAGAAACAATATCAATAATACCTTGATGGTTCATAACATACATATCAGCTTCTTTGTTGGCTTCACCATGAAGAACTATTTTACCACCAATTAAAAAAATAATTGCTTTGTTCCAAAAATGTAAAATGGTTGAATATTTTTTAGGGAAAATTGCCATTAATGGAACCATAATACCAGCAGCTATGAGTGATATAACTGCAGCACCATAGTAAAATCTAATTTTCGCAAAGATCTTCATGTTTTATCCATCCAATGGTTCCATGTTTGTACTCAATTTTAACAAATTCATTACGTTCAGCTAATTTTGTTGTTTTGTATCTTTTATCAATATGAATACTGGTTGTACTGTTTGAACTAGGGACAATGTAGAGTGGTGACCCTTCTTTAACACAAACTGTAGCTAATGCAGTATAAAAAGTTAATAAAACAGCAGCAGCAAGAACAGCCATAACCAAGTAGAAAAAATCTCTTTTCCATAAAAAGAGTAAGACAAAAAGTATGCTAAGTGCAATTAAAGAGTACTTTTTTAGTGCTTCAAAACTGTCTTCTTTAGGATTTAAATCTGTCTGTGCAGCAACAGAGGCATCTTGCATTTGAATAGGAATATTTTTTTCAACAAAGGTCTCTTTTATGGTGTCAAAGTAGGTAAACGTAAGAAGTGTTTGTTCTGCTGGAAGTACAATATAGTAATGTATTTCCATTTTAGAACCATCTCTTCTTGCATTTTCTACTCCATCTTTAAGTGCAGAAGGAATATAGATGTCTTCTAAGTTTGCATCATGTGCTTCTAAGGCAATGGCAATAAGATTTGTTTTCTCATCGTAAACAGAGACTTGGTGATTTTTTATTTTTAAACCTGAGGAGATAACCCCTGAAAAGTTTTTACTTTTAGGTAATTTTTTGACAGGTATTTTTACACCCGTTAACGTTTTCTTTTTACCATTGAAGTTAACAATAACTTTCGGAATAGTAAAAACTTTATCGGTTGTTTTAAAATAGAAAGTATAAAAAGTTTTTGAACCATTACGGATAATAACAGGGTCACTCAATACAGGTTGTTTATGTCCTTTAAAGGTAAAGAGTATCTTTTTATTAGATTCATTGTTATTTGTTAAAAAACTAAGAGGAAAAACTTGTTTTTCATATACTTTTTTAGGAACATAACTGTATTCAACATCTTCTGCAGAAAGGTTTGCAGTTAATGCTAGAAAAAAAGTAATGAGTAGCAGAGCATATGAGTGTAAGTTTTTCATTAGGCAATAAGTCCTTCTAACATTTTAACACCATCATCAGACCCTAAAATATTTTCTAAGGCACGTTCTGGGTGAGGCATAAGTCCAAATACATTTTTGTTTTTGTTACAAACACCAGCAATAGAAGTTACAGAACCATTGACAACAATAGGTTCACCTTTTTCATCTGAGTAACGTACTAAAATCTGTTCATTTTCTTCTAACTCTTTGAATCCTGCTTCATCAATGTAGTAGTTTCCATCTGCATGTGCAATTGGAATGTTCAGTACTTCATTGTTTTCACATTTTTGTAAGAAGTCGTTGGAGTTGTTTACTACTTTAAGTGTTTGAAACTTAGAGATAAAATGTAGACCAATATTTCTTTTTAATGCACCAGGCAGAAGACCTACTTCTGTTAAAATTTGAAAACCATTACAAATTCCTAAAACTTTTCCACCATTGTTGGCAAAGTCCATAACGGTTTTCATGATTGGAGAAAACTGAGCAATGGCACCTGAACGCAAGTAGTCACCATAAGAGAAACCACCAGGAACAATAACCAAGTCAGCATTTTCTGGAAGTTTTGTCTCTTTATGCCATACTACGGTAGTAGTACAGCCAAGTTTTTCAAAAGCATATTTTGTATCTAGGTCACAATTCGTACCAGGAAATTGTAAAATTGCTACGTGTTTCATTATACCAACTCGATGGTGTAATCTTCAATAACAGTATTTGCTAAAATATCTTCAGCCATTTGCTCTACTTCTTTTTGTGCATCTTCTTTGTTTGTTGATGTCAATTTAAGAATGATTTGTTTACCCATTCTTACATCTTCAACACCTTCAAAGTTCATTGCATCCAGTGCATGATGAATTGCTTTTCCTTGAGGGTCAAGAACACCATTTTTTAAAAATATATTTACAATTGCAGTCATTATGCTTTCTCTCCCAAAATTCTATTTAATACTTCTTCATAGGCAACTTTAAGTCCACCTTGACCTTTTCTAAAACGGTCTTTGTCCATGCTTTCACCTGTTTCTACATCCCAAAATCGGAAGTTGTCAGGACTTAACTCATCAATTAAGATAATATTCCCATCAACATCACGTCCAAACTCTAGTTTGAAGTCAACAACGGTTAATCCTTTGTCAGCAAAGAACTCTTGCATAATAGCATTGACTCTTCTTGCCATAAAACGAATGTAGTCAAGCTCATCGGTGTTTTTGACTAACTCTAAAAGGAGACAATGTTGGTCATTTAATTTTGGATCACCAAGTTCGTCATTTTTGTAGTCAAACTCTACCAGTGTAAAGGGAAGGACTTTCCCATCTTCAATACCAAGGTTTCTACTTAGAGAACCCGTTGCAATATTTCTTACAATAACTTCAATAAGTATTACTTCGGCTTTCTTATGAAGCATATGGTTGTCATCTAACATCTCTACAAAGTGTGTTGGAATGCCTTTTTTATTTAATACATTAAAAAGTTCTGTTGAAATTTTGTTGTTTAATGCACCTTTACCCTCTTCAGAAGATTTCTTTTCTCCATTAAATGCAGTTAAGTCATCTTTAAATTCAGAAATTAAAAGTGTGTCATTTTCAGTGTACCAAATCTTCTTTGCTTTACCTTCATAGAGTAATGCTGTTTTTTCCATTGTTATGTTGTCCTTATATTAGTTGTTTGTAATCATGAGTGCTTTAAGAATATCAACACCTGATTTAAGTTGAGAATCTTTATAAATTTGCTCTTCAGTAATGATGGTTTTATCTTCATTATCATCTTTTTTCTCTATTTTACCATCTACTTTTTCAAGCTCACTCTCTAAGTGCTTTTGTAAGTCTCTCTCTTTAATTGAGATTCCTTCTTCAGCTTTTTTAATCTCACCATATGAAACTTCAACATCTGGAGTTACACCCACAGCTTGAATGGTTCTTCCACTTGGTAAGTAGTAACGTGCTATTGTTAAGCGTAGGGCTTCATCTTGGCTAATAGGCATGACAACTTGAACAGAACCTTTACCAAATGTTTTTTGACCTACCACAACAGCTCTTTTGTGGTCTTGCAGTGCACCAGAAACAATCTCTGAAGCAGAAGCAGAACCACCATTAACTAAAATAACCAATGGAGTTTTGGTATCTGTATTGCTAGATGTTGCATTGTAAACAAGATTCTCTTCAGGAATTTTCCCTTTTTGACTTACAATGGCTCCCTCTTGAACAAACATATCAACAACACCGATGGCTTGGTTAAGAAGTCCCCCTGGGTTGTTTCTTAAATCAAGAATGATTCCCTTTGTTTTTGGATGCTTAGAAAGTGCCTCTTTCATCCCTTGTACTACTTTTTGGTCAAATGAAGTAACACGTAAGTAAAGAATGTCCTCACCGATGGTTTTTGAGTAAACCGATTGAATTTCAATAATATCTCTAATGATTTCAATTTTAAGTGGGCGAGATTCACCTTTTCTTACGATGGTAAGTTTAATCTCAGTGTGAGGTTTTCCACGCATGATTGAGACAGCTTTGTCAATGGTCATACCAATGGTTGCTTGCTCGTTGATTTTTAAAATAATATCACCAGCTTTGATTCCAGCTTTATCAGCAGGAGTTCCTTCAAGAGGAGCAATAACAGTTAATGCACCATCTTTCATACCAACGGTAATTCCAAGACCACCAAATTCTCCATGAGTTTGAACTTGTAATTCTTTTGTCTCTTTCGCATCCATAAAAGATGAGTGTGCATCAAGATTGGAGAGCATCCCTTTTAAGGCATTGTTTATAATGTCTGAAGCATTAATGTCATCAACGTATTGGTCTTCAATAAGTTGTACAATTTTTGTAAATTTTAAATAGGCTTCAAGTTTTGATGTTTGAGCACTTTGTCTATCAAAATTATCAGCTTGTGCAGAGGTTGCAAAGATCAGTGAGGCTGTTACTGTAGAAATGAAGCCAAAAAGTACAGCTTTTTTGTTTTTAATTATCATTTAGTTATCATTTTTCCCATCGTTTTTATAAGAGCTATATTTTATCTAAAATTGATAAAAGTTCAATGATATTGGAGTGCTCTTACTTTATAAATATAACAAATAAAGCTAAAAAAAGTTATTTTGCGACAAAAGTTGCATTTTTTTGTAGATTATTATACTAAAATAGCGATATAAGATTGATAGAGAGAGACTAAACTTTACCTGTCATATCAAATAAATAATAAATAATTAAATAATAGGAAGTAAATATGAGTATTTTAGAAAAATTAACACATCAGATGAGTGCATCAATTGAGTCATCCGTCTCATTAGCCCTTCATAATAAAAATCAAGAAGTGGATCCTCTACATATTATTTGGGGACTATTAACCAATACAAGTTCACTTTTACAACAAGCATTTAACAAAATGAATGTAGATAAAGCTGCGATTGAGTTAGATGTTAAATCAGCAGTGAATAAACTTTCAAAAGTCTCTTCTGTGACAAAAGAGACCATTCGTCTCTCACAAAAGACGGTAGCAAGTTTACAGTCAGCAGAAGGAATTATGACGGTTAATGGTGACCAATTTCTCTCGGTAG
>Ga0256826_1002262_pt1 | contig 11773 bp, 9 predicted proteins | sample CV79metaG_FD_185975 | JGI IMG/M metagenome (GOLD analysis project Ga0256826, IMG submission 185975) | Hydrothermal vent microbial communities from East Pacific Rise, Pacific Ocean - CV79 | ecosystem: Environmental > Aquatic > Marine > Hydrothermal vents | place: Pacific Ocean: East Pacific Rise... | reverse complement strand
GAATGGCTTATCTTGGTCACGCTCAGGAAGCGGAATCCATGTATCACAAGCTTCCATAAGCTCCATGATTTTTTCAACCCATTTACCTTCCATATTCAAACCACCTAAAGCAGATCCTTGAATCACAGGAGTGTTATCACCGTCAAATTTATAGAAATCTAGTAATTCTCTGATTTCCATGTCTACTAATTCTAATAACTCTTCGTCATCAACCATATCCACTTTGTTCATGAATACAACAAGACGAGGTACACCTACCTGACGTGCAAGTAAGATGTGCTCACGAGTCTGAGGCATAGGACCATCAGTAGCAGCAACAACTAAAATAGCACCGTCCATTTGGGCAGCACCAGTTACCATGTTTTTAACGTAGTCAGCGTGACCTGGACAGTCAACGTGAGCATAGTGACGAGTTGCAGTTTGATACTCAACGTGAGCTGTGTTAATTGTAATACCTCTTTCTTTTTCTTCAGGAGCATTATCAATAGAATCAAAACTAGCAATTTCCGACAAACCTGCTTCAGCTAATACTGTTGTGATAGCAGCTGTCAAAGTTGTTTTACCGTGATCCACGTGGCCAATTGTACCAATGTTCACGTGTTCTTTCGACCTGTCAAATTTTTCTTTAGCCATATCAAAAATTAATTAATTATAATGAAATTAAATTTATTGTTTCTTTTATTTTGAGCCGATGATGAGAATTGAACTCATGACCTCTTCCTTACCAAGGAAACGCTCTACCCCTGAGCTACATCGGCAGATTATCCACCTACTGACGAATACTCTAAATGAGCGGGAGACGAGGCTCGAACTCGCCACCTAAAGCTTGGAAGGCTTTCGCTCTACCAAATGAGCTACTCCCGCAAAGATATTCAGTAATAAAAGTGATTAATACTAAACCCAAAATGAATTTAGATTCAGAATTAAACCAATTTTACACAATACTTATAAGAACTTGTTTGTGGGGAGAGGAGGATTCGAACCTCCGAAGGCGTCGCCAACAGATTTACAGTCTGCCCCATTTGGCCACTCTGGAATCTCCCCAAACCATATATTAGAGCCGATGAACGGACTCGAACCGCCGACCGGCTGATTACAAATCAGCTGCTCTACCAACTGAGCTACATCGGCATCTCTTGTATATATAGTATTCACAATACTTTCAATGAACTCACTGCATAAAAAAGCAGTCCCTTACTCAAAAAGGACTGCAAAAATATAAACTCTCATGTTATAAACAAAACTTTTTTGCTATTTTTTCAATAAATCACTTTCTAATTTTCCCTTTATGCTTAATTAGCTGATTTTTAACTGCTTCATAAGCTTGATCGAAAGCTTCTTCGAAGCTATTTGATTGTTTTTTTGAAAACATTTCGCTTCCGTTTACCAAAATTTTCAATTCGGCCACCTTATTATCTCCTGTGGCATCATTATCTAGATGTAAATTTACATTTGCATCATTTATTCCATCGAAAAAATTATTCAACTTTGATACTTTAGTAGAAATTCTGGTTTCTAGTTTCTTGTCTGCATCAAATCGAATTGATTGAATGTCGATTTTCATTAAACCTCCTTTTTTAAGCTTTTGGATGAGCTTGTTGATAAATCTTTTTTAATTTCTCTATTGTATTATGAGTATAAATTTGCGTTGCTGCTAAACTAGCATGACCTAAAAGTTCTTTCACTGCATTTAAATCAGCGCCGTTATTTAGCATATGTGTGGCAAAAGTATGCCTTAATACGTGGGGACTTTTTTTGTCCTGTGTACTTACTGTGCTAAGATATGAATTTACTATGCGATATACAAGCTTAGGATACATCTTTTTTCCCCTTTTAGTAATAAAAACCCAATCATTTTCATTATCAATACTTAAGCGTTCACTTCGCAAAGTTAAATATTGTTTTATTAACACGACTAAATGATCATCAATAGGAATAATCCGTTCTTTATTCCTTTTACCTAGTACTTTAACTTGGTTTTCTTCAAGATACATACTATTACATGTCATTCCTATCAACTCTGCTCTACGTATACCTGTTGCATAAAACACTTGCATAATTAATTGATTTCGGACTGCTTCAAAGTCATGGTAATCGATTTCCTGTACACTTAGCAACATCATTTTACGCTCTTCAATATAAATAGGAAGTCGCTTTTTTTGCTTAGGTCCTTGTATTTTTAAAGTGGGGTCTATTTTGATTAATGATTGCCTTAACATAAAACGGAAATAAGATCTTGTGGCACTAATCTTACGATTAATTGTTTTGGCAGACATTCCATTATCCATCATTTCAGCTAACCAACTTCTAATCATTTGGAAAGATACCTGTTTAACTTCAAGGACTTGATATACATTATTCAAAAACATCTGTAATTGACTTAAATCTCTTCTGTAAGAATTGATTGTATGAGAACTATACCTTTTCTCATATTCTAAATACTGTAGAAAAGAATCAATCTGCATAATACACCTTATATATAGTTATACAAAACACAACTGCTAAAATAATTATTTTTTATTGAAGCTTGACCTTAATAATTGTGAAAAATATCAAAAAAAAACCTTTGAAATATTTCAAAGGTTTTTTTGATTATGCTCAATAATGATTAATCTTCAAGATCTCTCAAATGCTGAACATAAATAGCCTTTAGCTTCTGCTCACGATTTTTCACGGTAGGCTTGATATACGTCTTACGAGCTCTTAATTCTTTAACAACTCCAGTTCTTTCGAACTTTCTTTTTAATTTCTTTAAGGCCCTATCGATATTTTCGCCCTCTTTTACCGGAATGATGATCATACTAAATACGCTCTCTTTCTTTTAAAATTATACAATAAAATAACAAATCCCTATCTCTCAACAATATATGCTTCAACTGGAATTTGGGGCACAAAAGTAATTTAAATTTCTTATTCCGCAAATATTTTTCTCTTAATAAATTGACATGAATTAAAAATCTTTATTTTATCCAAAAATTAGGCTGTTCTTTCAATATATAAAAAACTGATAACAAGCATAAAAGAGATATATCTTTTACACATATCAATAAATAATCAATTTAAATACTCACATTTTTTTACAAGTTCTATCTAAAAACTGCATCAAAATTATAAATAATCATATCTTTGGCCACACAAAATCATATTAGCCTTAAGGGAGAAAAAGATCAAACAACAAAATATTCTTTTGGAAGGGAAGTTGAATATTACATCAATTAGAAACAACATTGTTCATAACATTAGGCGGCTACGATCTGTAGTTAGCACTGCTGTGGTGTGGATAGCTTTATTCACATCCTTGTCTATATATTCACAAAATGATTTTTGTAATGTTTCTGACCCATTTTGCACAACTGACATCATGGTTTTTCCTGCTGGTGTAAATGCTGGTACAGCTGAAGCAGGTCCAGATTACGGTTGTCTTGGATCGGAGCCCAACCCAGCATGGTATCATATGCTAATAAGCGATCCGGGTGATTTAATAATAGAAATGAGTAGTACACCCGCAAAAGATATTGACTTTATTTGCTGGGGTCCATTTACTGATCCTGATACTCCCTGTAGCGGACAATTAACGGCGTCTAAAACAGTTGATTGTAGCTATGCATATGGCAGTGATCCTGAAATTTGCAATATCCCAAATACAAGTACTGGGCAATATTATATTTTATTAATTACAAATTATTCCAATGATCCTTGCTCTATTTCCTTCTCCAAAATAGGAGGCACAGGTGAAACAGACTGCAATATTGTTCCAGGAGCTGCAAGTAATAACAGTCCTGTTTGCGAAGGAGATGATTTAGAACTATATGCTGAACCTGTTGCTAATGCTACTTATTATTGGTACGGCCCTGCTGGATTCTCTTCTACTTTACAAAATCCAATTATTCCTAACTGCCTTTTATCTAATGCGGGAACTTATAATTTGATAGTTACACTTGGCGGAAATTCAAGTACACCCTATCCTACTGAGGCAAGTATTAATGCAAATCCTACTGTTTCGTTTAACTCAACCATTGCATGCAGTGGTGATATTACTTTATTTACTGATCAATCTTTTTGTAGTACATCCACTACACCTATCATTAGTTGGTTTTGGGATTTTGGTGATGGCACATCATCAAATATACAGAATCCTACACATATATATCCAATCTCTGATAATACTATATATGATGTTAAGCTTATAGCTACTACTTCTGGAGGGTGCATTGATAGTATTACACAAAATGTGGAAGTATTAGGAAACCCTGTTGCCAATTTTTCTTATAGTTACAGTAATAATACTCCATGCCTTGGCAGTACAGTGAATTTTCTTAATACGAGTACTACTAATGATGGCGTTATAGAAAGTTATAATTGGGACTTTGGTGACGGAACCACAAGCACCGAGGAAAACCCAAGTCATGATTTTTCTTTAGCAGGAAACTATGCTGTTAGTTTAAGCGTTACAAACACAGGTGGATGCGATAGTTTGCTAATGCAATCGGTTCTTATTAACTCTATACCAACAATCAATTTCTCATTTACCGAGGTTTGCCTAGGTCTAGAGACACAATTTTATGACACAAACTTTATCAATGTAGGATCCACAGAAAGTTGGCTCTATAATTTTGATGATGGCGCAACGTCTGAACAATCGAACCCAATACATAGCTATACTATTGCTGGAGATTATCTTGTCAACTTCTCCATTATTGATACAAATGGTTGTACTAATGATATAACTCATTCCGTTGAAGTGTTTGAAAGCCCTCAAGCAGGATTTAGCTTCGATACAGTATGCCAATATCTTCCAACTCATTTTATTGACGAAAGCACTCCTCAAGGAGCTACAGACAGTTGGGCATGGGATTTTGGTGATTCAGAATTCAGTATTCTTCAGAACCCCAATCATACATATACTCATTCAGGCTACTACTCTGTATCGCTAATAGTGAGTAGTGATAATAATTGCCATGATACTATAGATAGGGAGGTATGGATATATGAACCTCCTGTTGCAAATTATCATTATTCTGATACTGCCTGTGCTACCGGTCTTTTATTTTTTAATGACAGCTCCTATTCCAACGAAACATCTATTTCAAATTATTTATGGAATTTCCCAGATGGTCATATTTCTAATGAGCCTAATACATATTTTGTTTTTCTAGAAACAGAAACATCCTATGATGTTTCCTTAGAAGTAACAGATACTAGAGGCTGTCAAGACACATTAATTAAGTCAATCTATATTCAACCTGATTTACTCATGAGTTTTAATGCAGATACTGTTTGCTTTGGTGACCGGTCTACTTTATCTGCCTATATTGTAAAACCCCAAAACGACTCTATAATACAATATACTTGGTATTTTGATGATGGTGGTCCACAAATCACAACACCAAATGATACTGTTTCTCATATATTTTTATCATCTGGGATTTTTGAGGCAAGACTACAGGCCACTAATGTAAATAATTGCACTCATATTGTAAGAAAAAATGTAAAAGTACGACCCAATCCTATTGCCGAGTTCAGTTTTCAAGAAAGTTATTGTACTGACAGTACAACTTTTATTGATGAAAGCACATCAACAGAGGGAGATCTTATTCAATGGAACTGGAGTTATGGAGATGGAGAAACTCTGGAAGTGAACAGTCCCAACAATCCAAATAATTACCATTTCTATCCATTATTATATCAAACATATACAGCTTCCTTGCAAACAATTAATGAGTTTGGTTGCGAAAATATAGTTTATAATGATATTGTTCATTACCCTTGTGTACTTATTGAATTTTACAATGATACTTCATGGATTTGCAATAATACTATGGCTGTTTTTATAGACAGCACTGTAGTAAGTCCTGATTTCTTAGTTAACGGAAAAAAATGGTTTTTTGGTGATGGGAATTCTATCACTGTGTCACCAGAAACAGATACTGTAAAATATCAATATCAAAATGCCGGTACATATAATGTTAAACTTGTTGTTTCATATGAAGGAAATGATTTGCATATAGAAGACAGTACGAGTAATTTTGTTACAATACTACCAAGCCCAAACGCTGATTTCAGCGCAACATCTGTCTGTTTAAACGAAGCAACAGAGTTAAGCAATAATTCAAGTATTGAAGGTGATGAACTTAGGCTGGTTTATTGGAGGTATGGTGATCAAACGGATACTAACTATATTTATCATCATCAAAATACTAACCATTATCACCATTACATAGAGGATGGCAGCTTCCCTATTTTGCTTTATATAACAGCTGAGAACAATTGCTCTGATAGTGTTGAAAAAATAGCAGAAGTTTATCCTATCCCGGAGATGGGATTTATTGCAGATTCAACAATTTATTGTGGTAATGCCAATATTATATTCACCGATACAAGCCATATTCATTCTGGATATATTGCTAATAGACTTTGGACTTTTGGTGACGGAGATTTTATTTTAACATCTGAAGATACTGTAATCCATCATTATGAACAGGGAGTTTATTCTATTAATTTAGAAAACACATCGGATCATTATTGTAAAAGCAATCTCACTATAGAAGATTATATACTGATAAACCCGATTATTGAAGCACGATTTGAAATTGACCCGGAAATAGTGAGCATTCATGGCACATCAAATTTGGAGGTTAGTAATAATGTTGATGAAGATAGTTATTTTAAATGGGCTTTGTCCGACACAATACTATGGGAAAATGTATTTACACCAAATATTGCAGACTCCATTTTTGACACAGGGACTTATCGTTTAAAACAATATACTATAAATCAATTTGGTTGCATTGATTCTACAAGTAGGATTTTCAAAGTAACACCCATTTACAGCCTTTTTGTTCCTACTGGATTTTCACCTAATGGAAATGGAACAAATGATACTTTTGGTCCGGTAGGAAGGTATTTTGATATGAACTCTTATTCATTTCAAATTTATAATAAATGGGGAGAACTTGTATTTGAAACCAATGACTTTTATGAACATTGGGATGGCAAAACAAGAAATGGAGAAATTGCTCCTATGGACACTTATGCATGGATTATTAGATTGGTTGACATGGACGGGAATAATAAAGTGATGAGAGGGGCAATTACATTACTTCTTTAAAAAAATCCAAGCTCCTTGAAATTTATTCCGATATTTCTCTAAAGAAGCATCTGCCAATTCCTGAGATATAAAAGCATCTATAGCCACCCTTATTCTACCCTGAGATTCAATAACTACAGCATTTGGATAACCCATTTGATGATAACTTTCTACAGCAGAAGAAGCATCAGATTTCACTTTAAAACTTCCAATAATAATAAAATAAGTCCCTTCATTAGCTTTGGTATTGTTTTGTACTACGGGAGCATTAAGTTCGTTTGGTATGGACTTATTCATAATCCTTTCGCCTGTTTCACATATTAAAGTAGATATTTCTACATCAACATCAGTACCCATCCAAACTAAAACATAACCATCTTGAATTCCAACTCCCATGCTTTTCCATTCTTTCTTTTCCCAAGCATTAGAACTACTAATCATATCAGCAGTATATGGAATGCTCATCCAAAAATCCAGCACGAAATCCAGATCGGCTTTGGAGTTTTCCCAATAAGTTAACTCCCACGCTTTCCCAGGGTAATTGCTTAACTCCTTGGCTTTGTCTTTTACATCATGTTTGCGATTTTGATCTTTTGGAAAGCAAAAAGGTTTCCAGTTCCCTTTATCTGACCACGAATGCATATTACAATCAGAAGCCGGATTAAAATTACCAGCTAAATCCTTAGCGTGGGTTTTAGCAACGTAAGATAATGATTTGGAAAGAGGAATTGTATTAAGAGCCAACTTGGTTCTATATTCATTAATGAGTGAAAAAAGTCTGTACTCATCTTGAGTCATGCAAAAATCTTCAGGAATTTTCGACTTATTTTGAGCGAAAGAGCTAGTAATAATAAGGATCAAAAAGATGATCAGAAAATGTAAACTTTTAATCATGTGCATATGATAAGTTTGAAAATGTAAAACTACAAATGATTATTGAATATCACCAAATAAATCAGATTTATCATTAAGATGAGTTAGAATTTTTAAATATCTCCTGAATTTTTTGAAGTAAAATATCAGGATGAATAGGTTTACTGATAAAATCATTCATTCCAGCTTCAATATATTTTTGTTGATCTTTTTTGATTACATTAGCAGTAAGTGCAATAATTGGTGTAAATGCTAATTCACTTTCATTCTCTATACTTCTAATTAAATTACTTGCTGTTAAGCCGTCCATTTCAGGCATCATGATATCCATCAGAATTAAATCGAATTTTTCTTTCTTAAACATTTCAACTGCTTCTAATCCATTATTGGCAATAACTACCTGATGGCCGGCTTTTAAAATAATCTGTTTCGCGACTATTACATTCACTTTATTATCTTCAGCAAGTAAAATATTGAGCCCTTTTATAGTTTCGGTACTCAATATTTCATTCTTTTCTATTTGCTCTTCTCCTTCTTGTGTTATAATAGTGAACCAAAAAGTAGAACCAAGATTCAAGTCGCTCTCCACTCCCATTTTTCCACCTAATAGTTTTACCAGCCTTCTTGAAATGGCCAAGCCTAATCCTGTGCCTCCAAATTTTCGAGTAAATGAAGCATCTGATTGGGTAAAAGGGGAAAATATTTTTGATTGGTTCTCCTGTGAGATTCCTATACCCGTATCTTTTATTTCAAACTTTAACTTTAATTGACCATTTTCCTGCTTACTAGCTTTTATTATTAAACTTACGCTCCCCTGATTGGTAAATTTAATAGCATTATTGATTAAATTGATGATAATTTGTTTTAATCTTATTTGATCACTAATGATATAAACAGGAATGTTATTGGCAATTTTGATATTAAAACTCAAATTTTTCTCTCCAGCTTTAAGAGAGAACAAACCCTCTATTTTTTCTATTGTTTCATGAAGGTTGAAATGGTGCACATCCAGCTCTAGTTTACCGGCTTCTATTTTACTAAAATCAAGAATATCATTTACAAGTGAAACCAAAGTTTCCGCAGAAAATTGAATAATAGATATTTTTTTCTTCTGCTCATTATCTTTTTCATCCTGTTGCATAAGATGAGCCATGCCAATTATCCCATTAAGAGGAGTGCGTATTTCGTGACTCATATTGGCTAAAAACAGACTCTTTGCTTTATCAGCCGATTTAGCTCTACTTAAGGCGCCAGACAATTGAGAGTTTTGAGAAGATAATTCGTGATGATTTCTTTCCAATTCATCTTTTTGCTGCTCTAGTTCTTTTTTAGCAATTAAATTTTCTTGTGAAAGCAGATAGTACTTTTTAGAATAAAGCAATAGATACGCAAAATACATTAAAAAAGCAGTTCCTATAAAAGAACTAAGCCTTTGAAGAAAGAAAAATGAGAAGCCTGCAGCAGGAAGAAGTAAACTAATTAAAAACCCTCTGGTAAGCCTAGCATCTTTTGACAATCCCATTGCTCCTGCTGCTGCAATACCCATGATAAAAATAATGAGGAGCATATGTGAGTCAGAAAATTCTCCGGATAATACAAGTTCGCTTCCATAAGAAAGAGACCAAAACAGAGCCGACATGTAAACAAGTATTCTTGAAATTAGAAGATATTTCTTTTCATCCTTCCCATACTGAAGCATAAAAAACCTGGCTCCCATTATTATAAAGAAAGTGATAATATATGGCCCAGAAAACATCACTTTTATACTACCTGCCTCAACAGATAAAAAAGCCAAACAATACAGAGCTATAAAAGTACTTATAGTTACTAAAGAGTTTTGCTCGAATCCTTTTTGGTAAGTTCTCATTCCATACACTTATTAATATAGAATAAAGATACTAAAGTTATTTTACTATAACAAACTCTTTACATAGTTAAGAAAGCTATATTAATACTACCAACTTCCACCTGCTCCACCGCCGCCAAAACCGCCGCCACCGAAGCCACCAAAACCACCGCCACCAAAACTACCTGAGCCTCCGGAAAAATTACTCCATCCACTACCTCTGCTTTGACCTCCTCCGGCAAATAAGAATATCCACCATGGGAACCCAGATGCTCTGGAGGACATTCCATGCTGTGAGCCTTTAGCTCTTCCGGCAAATAGAAAGAATATAATAATCACAATAAATACAATAATACCAACCATATCGCCTGCATTGGCTCCTCTTTGTTGATATTGATCTGCGGTAAATTCGCCGGATAATAAAGACATCATACTAGATGTAGAAGCATCTAAACCATCATATATACGGTTTGCTTTAAAAAATGGAATCATTTCCTTATTAACTATTCTTAAAGCGATAGCATCAGGAATTAAAGCTTCCAAACCATATCCAATTGCTATATATGCTTGACCTTTGCTGCTATTTGTTTTTGGTTTCACCAAAATCAGAGCACCATTATCTGTTCCTTTTTGTCCTACTCCCCACGCATGAGCAATTTCAACCGCATACTGAGCTTTATCTAATCCATTTAAACTAGGAACGGTAACAATTGTAATTTGAGTAGAAGTTGTATCATTATAATTTACTAATTTACTCTCCAAACGAGCTATTTCCTTTGATGAAAGAATGTGAGCAAAATCATTAACCAAACGAGGAGGACTTGGCCTTTCCGGAATTTGAGAAAAAGCTGATAGAAAGCCAAAGCTTAATAGTATGATAAATATATTTGAGATAATTTTCTTCATGATGTTATTTTTTAGCTGCCATATGATATATCATCCGGCAATTCATTAATATCGTCGTCCATATATTGAAAGTGCTCCTTCAATTGCTCACCTGCTTTCACAATACCTTCGGCTATTCCTTCGGCAAATTCCTCGTTTTTAAACCTTGTTAATAGATTACTTTTTATTTCATCCCAAAAATCATCAGTCACTTTGGCATTAATACCGGCATCACCTAATATTGCAAATTTACGGTCGTGAATAGCCAAATAAAACAATACCCCATTTCGCAATTTTGTTTTTTGCATTTTAAGCAAATCAAAAACTACGGCAGCTCTGTCCATAACATCACCTTTACAACGATTTTCCACATGGATACGAATTTCGCCGGAGGTATTTGTTTCCGCCTGTCTTATAGCATCCAATATCATTATTTCTTCGGTTTTATTAAAAAAACCTTTCGCTTGATTTCCCATATGATAGAAAATTAAAATTCGACTTTTGGTGCTGTTTTAGCTGTTTCTTCAGCTTCAAAATAGGCTCTTTTTTCAAAACCATACATTCCTGCCAGCATGCTATTTGGGAATACTTTTATAGATAAATTATACTCCTTGGCAGCTGCATTGAAACGCTTTCTTTCCACAGCTATCCTATTTTCAGTTCCTTCCAACTGCGCTTGTAATTCCAAAAAATTCTGATTGGCTTTCAAATCAGGATATTTTTCTACTACCACCATCAATCTGCTTAAAGCTGAGCTTAAACCACTTTGTGCAGCTTGAAATTTTTGCAATGCAGCAGCATCCATATTGTTGGCATTGATAGTTGTTGATGTTGCCTTTGCTCTGGCCTCTACAACTCCTTGTAGTGTTTCTTGTTCGTGCGTAGCATAACCTTTCACGGTAGCTACTAAATTAGGAATAAGATCAGCACGACGTTGATAAACATTTTCTACCTGAGCCCACTTTTCGTTTACTTCTTCGTTATTAACTACCATGGAGTTGTATTTTCCTACAAACCAACTTCCGGTAAAGAATAGAAGAAGAACTATAACAATTATTATTATCCAAGATTTCTTCATTTTA
>Ga0256826_1002259_pt1 | contig 11784 bp, 11 predicted proteins | sample CV79metaG_FD_185975 | JGI IMG/M metagenome (GOLD analysis project Ga0256826, IMG submission 185975) | Hydrothermal vent microbial communities from East Pacific Rise, Pacific Ocean - CV79 | ecosystem: Environmental > Aquatic > Marine > Hydrothermal vents | place: Pacific Ocean: East Pacific Rise... | reverse complement strand
AAAAGCAATCTTTTTAAGATAAGAGAGCGAAGAGTACCCTGTTCCAAAGTCGTCAATGCTACATTCAATGCCATTCTCTTTTAATTTTTGAATAATACTTTGTGTCTTTTCAAAGTTATCGAGAAGAGTGGTTTCTGTTAGCTCTAATTTAAGCAAAGAAGGGCTAATGCCCCCTTTTCTAATGCATGAATCCAGTTGCTCAACAAAGTTTACTTCATTAAGCTGACGGGCATTAATGTTAATGGAGATGTATTCAAAGTTAATAATATGGGCTTTTTGCCACATGGCAAGTTGTCTACAAACTTCTCTTGCTACCCACCAACCCACTTTTGTAATGAGTCCAGACTCTGTTGCCATAGGAATAAACTGGTCAGGCATAATAAGCCCTTTAGTAGGGTGGTTCCAACGCAAAAGAGCTTCTACAGCATGCATGATATTATTACTAATCGATACAATGGGTTGGTAGTAGAGTTCCAACTCACCTCTCTCAATGGCATGTTTTAGGTCATGTTGTAAAGAGGTCAACTCTTGTTGTTTTAGGTCAAGTGAGTGGTCATAGAAACGAATGTTGTTGAGACCTTCTCTTTTGGTTTGGTACATCGCCATGTCAGCTTGGCGTATGATTTGCTCTGTATTGTTTGAGTTAGGTTCAATGAGGACAATACCTATACTGGTGGTCATGTAAAGGTCAAGCCCTTCAATATGAAACGCATCGTTAAAAACATTTTTAATCATTTGTGCTATTTTTGTGGCTTTATTTTTTGCAATTATCATCTCTTTTGTATAGAAAGGAATAAGCATAATGAATTCATCACCTCCAATACGAGAGAGAAATTTTTTCTCTATATTGAGTGATTTAAGTCTCTCTGCAACTTCAAGTAGTAGCTTGTCTCCCACGACATGACCAAAGGTATCGTTAATCTGTTTAAAGTGATTTAAATCCATGTAAAAAAGAAAAGAGTAGTTGTCAATGTGTTCAACTTTTTCTATGAGATCTTTCATATATTCTTGATAAGAGCGTCTGTTGGGTAAATCGGTCAGTGCATCATGGTGAGAAATATGGTGAATCTGTTCATAAGCATTGTGTTCAATACTTTTGTCCTCTATGGTTCCAATACCCCCAATAATCTCATTGTTATCGTCAACAAGAGAAGAACAGGTAAGTTCAATCCAGAGTGGTTCAGAATTAAAAGAAAAATCAAATGAACCAATGGTCTCTTTTTCTGTCGGGACACTTAATACATGCGTAAGGGTATGTATGACTTTAGTATCGTTGATTTCATTTAGGTTAAACTCTTTAAGCTCATCATTTCTACCAAAAAGTTTTTTAAACATGGTGTTGTACCTCAGAACTTTGAGGTCATTGTCATAGTAAAAAATTCCTATGGGGGCTTGTTCTAAAAGGGCATTTAATTTTTTCTCTTTTGCTGAAAGCATCTCTTTTGCCCAGTGGTAACGTTCTTGGTTGGTGTAGGTTTCGTAAAAAAGCTGATTGAGCTGTTTGGAGGCAGAGAGAAGAAGAAAATAGAAAATGAGAATAAGCGTTTGCAAAGCATAAGCATAAGGCATGGTTGAGAAGAAAAACATAATAAATATGGGTACTAATATAATGGTAATAAAAGTAGACGATATTTTAAAGTCAAAAATAAGTCCTGTAACACCACCAGCAATACCTGAGAGGAAAAGTAACATTAATACCTGATAGGTATGTGAAAGCTCAGGAAGGAAAAGTATGGGGGTTATTCCCCAAAGTGAAGAGTGTAAAAGCGATTTAATATTAAAAGTAGTATACCATTTTTGATAGTTCTTAGGAGTCTCTTTTTGGTAACTTTTATAGTCTACAAAACGAGATAGGTTAAGTAGTGTAATTAATCCAAACCATACAGATAAGAGCGTGGTGTTCTCTATTTTTGTCCAAAATAAAGCAGTAAATATACTGGACAGAACGAGGGTAGATATAAGTGTCTTGGGGGCAAACCCATAAAGTTCATTGGTAACTTTATCTTTAACATTAGGGAAGTCAATTTTTTTTGATATAAAGTCAATTAGGTTTTTCATAACCTATATTATAGGCTAAAAAAATTATATTTTAATTATAAATAACATAAAATGTTAATATATTTAAAAATTAAGGTTCATTATAGCTGATATATAAAAAAAACTTGCTAGAATTATGGATTATTAAAAAATTGATTAATTAACAAAATAGAGGACTTAAATATGAAAGTACTATTAATAAAAGACGTAAAAAGCCTAGGTAAAAAAGGTGAGATTAAAGAAGTAAAAGACGGATATGGTCAAAACTTCTTAATTGGAAAAGGAATGGCAAAATTGGCTACTCCTGATGTTGTTGAAAATTGGAAAGCAGCACAAGAAAAAATGGAAAAAGAGTTAAAAGATACTCTTGCACGTTTAACAAAAGAAGAGAAAGAGCTTGGCGAAAAAAACATTGTCATTAAAAAGAAATTGGCTCCTGCTGGAATTCAAGGTTCTGTTGGAAAAGATGACATTGCAAAAGCCATTAAAGAACAGATGAACATTGAGATTGACAAAAAAATTGTTGAGCTTAAAAAAGCACTTAAAACAGTAGGTGAACACAAAGTGGACATTAAACTGGGTCATGGAATTCACGCGACAGTAACCGTTGAGATTGTAGGGGAAGAGTAGAGTGTTTCACGCAACTACAATACTTGCCTACAAAGGTAAAGACAACGCAGTCATTGGTGGTGACGGTCAAGTAAGTTTTGGCGACACCATTTTAAAAGGAAACGCAACTAAGATTCGTTCGCTTTACAAAGGGCAAATTTTAGCTGGTTTCGCAGGAAGCACAGCAGATGCTTTTAACCTTTTTGACATGTTTGAAAACATTTTAGAAGAGAAAAAAGGGGACATTTTAAAGTCAGTCATTGAGTTTTCTAAAATGTGGCGAAAAGACAAACACTTACGACAACTAGAAGCTATGATGTTGGTTCTTAACCGTGATCATATTTTCATTTTGACAGGAACAGGTGATGTTGTTGAACCAGAAGATGGAAAAATTGCTTCTATTGGGTCAGGTGGTAACTATGCCATTTCTGCTGCAAGAGCTTTAGACAAACATGCTGATATGTCAGCTAAAGATTTGGTTAAAGAGTCTTTGACCATTGCTGGTGAGATTTGTATCTACACCAACACAAATATTAAATTATTGGAGCTTTAATTGAGTACAGTTATTCCAACCAATCTCACCCCAAAAGAGATTGTTTCATTTTTAGACAAGTATGTCATTGGTCAAGGTAATGCTAAAAAGACCATTGCTGTAGCACTTCGTAACCGTTACAGACGTTTACAGTTAGACCCTGAATTACAAAAAGATGTCATGCCTAAAAACATTTTGATGATAGGTAGTACAGGTGTCGGTAAAACAGAGATTGCACGTCGTCTCTCAACCATGATGCGTCTGCCTTTTGTAAAAGTAGAAGCAAGTAAATTTACAGAAGTAGGTTTTGTAGGTCGTGATGTTGAATCGATGATTCGTGACTTAGCAGCCAATGCTTTAAACTTGGTTCGTGAAGAGCAAAATGAGTTAAATCAAGAGAAGATTGAAGCGTATATTGAAAACAAAATCATAGAGAAGCTTTTACCAAAACTTCCAGCAGGTGCGAGTGAGCAGAAACAGGCTGACTATGAAGTTTCGTTTGCAAAGATGCAAGATAGATTTGAAAAAGGTGAGCTTGACCATTTAATGATTGAAGTTGAAATGCCTGCTCCAAGTATTGATGTTATGGGTGGAGGAAACATGCCTCCTGAAATGGCAAATGTTCAAGAGTCCATCATTAAGGTCATTGGAGGACTGAATAAAAAAGGTAAAAGCAAAGAAGTTACCGTTAAACAAGCTAAAGCCATTTTAGCTACTGAAGCAAGTGAAGAGCTGTTTGATGAAGAGAAACTTAAAGACTTGGCGTTAAAGAAAATTGAAGAGGGTGGAATTGTCTTTATTGATGAGATAGATAAGATTGCTGTTCCTGCAAACTCCTCTTCTCGTCAAGATCCAAGTAAAGAGGGTGTTCAAAGAGATTTACTTCCCATTGTTGAAGGCTCAAATGTTCAAACAAGAATTGGACAGGTGAAAACAGACCATATTTTGTTCATTTCAGCTGGGGCATTTCATTTAAGTAAACCTTCTGACCTTATTCCTGAATTACAAGGGCGTTTCCCTTTAAGAGTAGAATTGGACTCTTTAGATGCAGAAGCACTCTACAAAATTTTAACTGAGCCGAAAAACTCACTCATTAAACAATATGTGGCTCTACTTAAAGTAGAAGACGTTGAGCTTGTGTTTGAAGAGGAAGCATTAAGAGCCATTGCAAAGTACTCTGCCACAGCAAATGAGAAGACAGAAGACATTGGTGCTAGAAGATTGCATACCATTATGGAAAAAATTGTAGAAGACATTTCATTTAATGCAGATGAATTCGCAGGAGAAACCATAACTGTAGATACCAAACTTATTGATGAGAAACTTGAGAAACTTGTTGATGATGAAGATACCACTCGGTATATTCTTTAATTAAATCTCTTCTTGACCTCTTTTTATGAGGTCAAAGACCCACTATATAATACTTCCATTACTATTCCAAACTTCTTTTAATTTTTCTTTTTACTACATTAAGTTTTATTTTAAAGAAACTTTGTGATTTAACCACATATATAATAGTTTATAATTTAAGCAAAAAATAACATGTTATTTTTTATTTTCTTAAAAATTATATAAAATCGACTTAAACCCCACAATATAGTGTTTTTTAATATAAATTAGAAATTATATTAATTATTTTATTTTATTTAAATTTATGTTTAATTAGGAAAATAAATTTTATTATGTAATTTTTTACATAATAATATTATTTTTATTAAATATGTAATATAATTGGGAACCATAAAAGAAAAAAAGGATAAATCATGGTAAAAAAATTATTAACATTCGGTGCATTAGCTGCCGTTTTAAGTTTACAAAGTTATGCTGAGACATCTTGTCCAGAGGTAAAACCAGAGGTAAGTAAAGTCTTTACATATGCAGGTCATTCATACATTAGATATATGGATGTACCAACATCAGCTACACTTGGTGTAGAAAGAGTAATGATTAACGGTGTTTTAGATCGTGAAGTTATGGCAGGTGCTCATGGAGACCTTGAAAGAGGATTCCCATTAGCAAATGTTTACCCTACACTTGAGGGTGTTTGTAATGAGGTAGTTATTAAAGTTTTTGACGAAACTCCTGCTTTGGTTACAGAAAGCAATGTCTTTAGATTTGGTGATCTTACAGCATGTACTATTGCAAAACCAGAGATTCAAAAAATTTATAACTATTCAAATACTTGGTATATTAGATATACAGATTTAAGAACAACAGCTACTCTTGACAGAGAGCACATTATTATTGATGGTGTAATGGATCGTAATGTTGTTGCAGGTAGTCATGACCCTATTTCGGAAAGAGGTTTCGCTTTAACAGGTGATTACAATGCTACTACTTGTCATACAGCAAAAATTGAAGCTTTCAATGAAGATAACAGTTCTGCTGCAGTAAGTGATACATTCTATTTTGGTGACACTTCAACATGTGTGTGTGCAGAGACTCCACCAGCTTAATTTTAGCTATATACCTATAACACTTGTTATAGGTATAGCAATTTGTATTTTCAAAAATAGAGCGTGTCTTTTCCCCTATATTCCCCTAAATTTATATCATAACTTCATTTCATTCCTATGTTAACTATATGCTTTCAAGAAAAAAGAGGGCTATCTTTGTTATGGTTGCAAAGAACTAAACGCTAAAGGATTAATATGAAAAAGATACTACTAAGTACCTTGATTTTTAGCTCATTACTCTTCTCTGACAAGCTTTTAAGTGAAGTTCAGAAAAATGGTTTAATGATTGTTAGCAGTCATGGTAAAAAAATAAAAATAGATAGAAAAAAAGATACACAATGTACCAAAGCAAATTTAAATCCTCAGGCACTTTTTGGTGGAGATTATGCTGGTAAAAAAGTAGAAGATGTTTGTAAAAAAACTTTTGTAACTCATGTAGGTGTACTGCAACCCATTACCCTTGCAAAAGGACTTGCAACAGTAGGCGAACTAGAAGTATTATCGCATATTAAAAAAGCACAAGATGACCCTAAAAAGTTTATACTCATTGATGCTAGAACCGTACAGTGGTATGAGCAGATGACCATTCCTACATCGGTCAATTTACCCTTTAATGAAATTGCTTATGACGAAGAGAAAGACGAAGACGACTTTGAAACAGAAGATGCTTATGATGATTATGTAGAACAGTACGAAAATCTCTTTAAAATTTTAAACATTAAAAAGGGTAAAAAAGGTTTAGATTTTTCAGAAGCTAAATCAGCACTACTCTTTTGTAATGGAAGCTGGTGTTCCCAGTCTCCAAATGCCATTTTTAAGTTGGTTAACCTTGGTTACCCTAAAGAGAAACTACTCTGGTACAGAGGGGGTTTACAAGACTGGTTAATTTACGACTTTACGGTTGAAAAACCATAAATATGATATACTACGAAAAATATTTTAAAAGTGATTATATAGTATGGAAAAAGAGACAAAATCAGGATTTATTGCTGTAGTCGGACGACCAAATTCAGGTAAAAGTACCTTGTTAAATTTCTTGGTAGGTGAAAAACTTGCCATGGTTTCTAAAAAAGCTCAGGCAACTAGAAAAAGAATGAACATTATTGTTATGCATGGTGAAGACCAACTCATTTTTGTGGATACCCCAGGGATTCACAGAAAAGAGCGACTCATTAATGAGTTTATGCTTGAAGAGGCGTTAAAAGCCATGGGTGACGCTGATCTCATTTTGTTTTTAGCACCCATTACAGACAAGCTTGACGAGTATGAAAAGTTCTTAGCACTCAAAGAGAGTTCAAAAGCAAAACACATTGTACTGCTTACAAAAATGGATCATGTACCACAAGGTAAGATTTTAGAAAAATTGGGCGAGTACCAAAAGTACCAAGACCGATTTGAAGCCATTATCCCTTTCTCTGTAAACAAAAAAGTAGGTAAAAAACCACTGCTTGATGAAGTCGTAAAATACTTGCCACCTTCTCCAGCGCTTTTTGACACAGACATTACCACCACAGAGTTCATTCGTGACATCTACAAAGAGCTTATTCGTGAGTCAATTTTTGAGAACCTTTCAGATGAAATTCCTTACGAGTCAGATGTGACCATTGAAAAAATTGATGAAGAAGAGGGCATGGACAGAGTTTATGCAACTATTATTGTTGAGAAAGAGACGCAAAAAGGAATTATTGTAGGGAACAGAGGAGAGGGCATTAAACGTGTTGGTAAACTGGCACGTCAACAGCTTGAACTCTTTTCTGGTAAAAGAATTTACCTTGACTTACATGTTGCCGTTAAAAAAGGTTGGTCTAAGTCACGAGGTGGGTTAGAAGACATGGGTTACATTTTTTAAGAGAGAATAGATGACATTAAACTCCATAAAACAAGCCATATATGCACTCTATTTAACCAACTCTTTTGGTCTAAAACTTAAAAAAGAGAAGAACCCTTTAGAGAAGAAAAAATTGCGTCTTGAGTATTCGGAAGCACAACTAAAATCACTTAATATTCGTGTTGAGGTAGTGAACAAGGAGAAAATTCCAGAAGATGGACAGTACTTGATTATCTGTAACCACAGAGGTATTATTGACCCTCCTGTTTTAGAAATTGCCTTAAAAGAGACCAACATTTTTGGTGTTTGGATTTCTAAAAAAGAGCTCTATAACTCTCCCTTTTTTGGGCTTTTTGTTCGTAATGCAGGCTCAATCTTACTTGACAGAGAAAAGAGTCAAATGTCAAGTTTCTTTGCTGACACTAAAAAAGCAGTAAAAGAGGGTGCTTCGGTTTTCATTTTCCCAGAAGGAACAAGAAACAAAGGGGAAGAGTCACTGATTGAGTTTAAAGAAGGCTTTAGAATTATTGCCCTTAAAAACAGACTACCCATTTTACCTGTCTTCATTAAGTCCCACACCAACAAAGTATTGGGAAATGCCTTGGTAGATACTAAAACTGAACAAGTGATAGAGGTTGAGTTTGGTGATATGATTGAGTACAAAGAACGTGGAAATATTCAAGATATTTATAAAAAGATGTTCAAGCTAAATTAGTAACTCATGCCATACAAAGAGCTACTAAGCATTTTAGCCATGGGGTTAACGATTTATTCGTTCTACCCCTACATTCGCTCCATTCAAATAGGAGAAACCAAACCCCACTACTTTTCATGGCTTATTTGGGCTTTAACCACAACCCTTTCAGCCTTTACAGAGTTGGCAGACCATGGTGGTATTGGTGCATACTCGGTGTTGCTCTCAGGTATTCTTTGTTTTTATGTTGTCTACTTATCTTACCAACAAGTAAGAAACTACCACATTACTAAAGTCGATTGGTCTGTACTGCTTTTAGCCCTAAGTTCTTTGGTTGTTTGGTATCTTACCTCAAACCCATTATGGGCTGCAATCATTTTAACGACTGTAGACGCTTTTGGTTTCATTCCTACTTTCAAAAAAGCCTACCACTACCCATGGGAAGAGAACATTACCTTCTATGTCATCATAACCATTAGAAATTTCTTCGCCATTTTTGCCATGGAAAACTACAGCATAACCACTACGGTCTTTTTATGGGTCATTAACATTTTAGGCATTATTTTAATTGGGTTTATTGGGTGGAGACGAAGAGAAGTTAGCGTGGAGAAGAATGCACTGTTATAGTCCATGGTTTAATATTGATTAACCATACTTAGCTATATTGTACTGAAATCTGAGAAGGAGAAGTTTATGGAGCTATTTCATAAAAAAATTCTTATTGTCGAAGATGATAATATTCTTGCTAGAATATTGCAGAAAACTTTAGAACAAGAGGGTTACCTAAATGTACATATTTCAGACTGTGGGTTAGGTGCTATTGATGAATCTTTAAAATTCAAACCAGATTTAATTTTAATGGACATTATGTTAAATGGTTCTATGAGTGGTTGTGAAGCTGCCATTAAAATTTATCAACATAATAAAAGTATTAAAATCATTTTTTTAACAGGGTTTGCAGAAAAAGAGATGATTGAGTATGCGATGGATGCAGGAGCTGTAGCCTATCTTCTTAAGCCCTATCGTATTGATGAAATTTTAGCAACCATTAAACTTATATTTGCACAGAGGCAAACGCTTCCTTCTACGCTTGACAATGACAATGTCTACTTGAAACATGGTTATATTTTCAATTTGAAACAACATCGTCTTTTTAGAAAAAATAAAGAGATACGTTTGGGTAAAAAACTTCTACAACTTATTGAAATTTTAGTAAACAACAAAAATGTCTCGGTCTCCAATGAACAACTATGTAATGCCATATGGGGTGAATATAAAGATGACAGAACACTACGTTCTCTAGTCCATCGCATACGAAAACTTCTCTCTGATGATATGGTTGAAAATGTCAATGGCATAGGCTACAAGATAAGCTAAATGAAACAGATATGAAACTTTTTTGTTCTATACTGTTTCTGGATGGGATTTTCCTATCATAGAAATTTAGTAGGGACAGGGCATGACAATAGAAAATGTAAATACCATATTAAAAAATTATCTGTTTTCAGAATTGAGTCAGCCGAGTGATGCTGAGCTTGATTTTAGTTTTGACCTACCAAATAAAAAGTGGATGAGTAGTATTGCCAGTAGTGAAAACTGGGTTAATATTTATCTGTTAGAGATTCATGAAAATTTAGATTTACGTCAAAGTGAGTGGACTAAAAGTTATGAGAATGGAACCCTTGTCTCTAAAAAACCACCACACTATGTAGACCTTTATTATCTGTTTACCTTTTACAACAAAGACAAAAAGAGCAATAAAGAGCATGCGTATTTAGAAGCTGTGCTTTTAGCCCTTTTTGATTTTTCAAATCTTGCGAAAGCTCCAGTGGTGGATGAATCATTACTTCAGAAAATGCAGATAGAACTCTTCCCTAAACCCTATATTGATGAGCAGTTGGGGTTTCAACTTTGGAGTGCATTGGATCAAGATGCACGACCATTTATTCCTCTTAAAATCACCATTCCTTTAGAATCTAACGTTACACAAACAAGTACACCTGTAGAGACAAAAAAAATCTCTTATTTTAAAGATGAGATTTTATATGACCTCAAGGGAAAAGTGTTTGTAAAAGAAGGGACGAATAGTTTTCCTTCTGTAGATGCTGCTCTAAAGTTAATAGATGCAAGAGGAGAAGAAATTTACCAAACTGTAACAGACAATTTAGGAAACTTTGAATTTAAAAATTTGAGAAATGAGGAGCTTATAGCCATTGTAAAAGCAGAAGGTTATGTGCAAAAAGAGATTGTTTTGGATGACTTATTGACAATAACAACCAAGCCAATAGAGATTATTGTGGAGATAAAAGAGCCACAGCCTTAGGAGGTGTAACATGGGTGAGTATCTATCCCCTGGTGTGTATATAGAAGAGTTTTCAATGGGTGCAAAACCCATTGAAGGTGTCTCAACCAGTACGGTTGGGTTTGTTGGGGTTGCTGAAGATCAGACAATTTTAAATAGCCCAACATTTATTTCAAGTTGGGCTGATTATGTTGATAAATTTGGACGTTATACAACAGATAACTATCTTGCTCCTTCTGTTTATGCTTTTTTTGCCAATGGAGGCAAACGTTGTTATGTTGTAAATGTAGCAGATGAAGAGTCTATTGTTGGTAGTGAAACAGATGGTGTAAGAACAGGACTAACAGCTTTTGAAACCATTGATGAGGTGAGTATCCTCTCTATCCCTGGTATTACCGATACAAATGTGCAAGTAGCGATGATTGCACATTGTGCAAATATGGGTGATAGATTTGCTATTTTTGATTCAGCTCAAAGTGAGAACATGTCAGATATTAAAGCACGGAAAGGTGCTTTAATTGCTGACAAGGGAATAGGAGCATTATATTACCCTTGGGTAAAAATGGCTGTAGAGGTAAAAAAAACAATAGATGGAAAAGAGAAAGTTGTCTTAGAAAATATGCTTGTTCCCCCAAGTGGAGCTGTTGCTGGTATCTATGCTAGAAGTGATGGAGAACGAGGGGTACACAAAGCCCCAGCAAATGAGGTTGTTCGAGGTGCTTTAGAGCTTGAAAAGAGCATTACAAAAGCAGAACAAGACATTTTAAACCCTTTAGGAATTAACTGTATTCGAGCTTTTCAAGGACGAGGTATTCGTGTTTGGGGTGCTAGAACCATTGCTCCTAAAGGTTCAGAGTGGAAGTACATTAATGTCCGTCGGCTCTTCCTCTTTTTAGAAGAGTCCATAGATGAGTCAACACAGTGGGTTGTTTTTGAACCCAACAATGAAGCTCTGTGGGCAAGAGTTGTTCAAACCATCTCCAATTTCCTTTTAGGTGTTTGGAAGAGTGGAGCGTTAATGGGAACAACACCTGAAGAGGCATACTTTGTTAAGTGTGATCGTTCTACCATGACCCAAGATGATATTGCTAATGGACGTTTAATTGTCGTTATTGGTTTGGCTCCTACAAAACCTGCTGAGTTTGTCATTTTTAGAGTGGCTCAATGGACAGCAGATGCAAACAGTTAAAGGAATATGTGATGAGAAATGACCCCTATAAAGGTTTTCGATTTTTAGTCGAAATGGATGGAATTGTTCAAGCTGGTTTTTCAGAAGTAACCATTCCTGATTCTGCCCAAGACCCCATTGAGTACAGAGAGGGTACA
>Ga0256826_1002258_pt1 | contig 11793 bp, 13 predicted proteins | sample CV79metaG_FD_185975 | JGI IMG/M metagenome (GOLD analysis project Ga0256826, IMG submission 185975) | Hydrothermal vent microbial communities from East Pacific Rise, Pacific Ocean - CV79 | ecosystem: Environmental > Aquatic > Marine > Hydrothermal vents | place: Pacific Ocean: East Pacific Rise... | reverse complement strand
CAAATGCTAATGGAATAAAGTTAATAGCTGCTCCTACTTCAGTAAACTGAGCTGTAAAATAACCCATTACATATAGTCCGATAGCAACCATCCATACAGGAACAATTTTGTGAAGCTCTACTTTGAAATCTTCTAAATGCTCGTTTTCTGCTTTAATAGCGTATCCGAACCAACGGAATAAGTAAACCGCTTCCATCATAGAACCAAAAAGAATTACAATAACCCAAGCAATATTACCTGTTGCGGTTAATTCCATAACTAAAGTCCATTTTGCAAAGAACGATGGAAATGGAGGGAAACCAATTAAAGCAAAAATAAATGTTCCCATTAAGAATAAGTAGAAAGGCTTCTTGCGAATAGCTGCCCAACCTTTTAAACCTTTCGATTTAACAATTCCAGATAAGAAAAATAAACCTGCTTTTGCTAAATAATGAGAAATTAAAATTCCAAAGATAATATAAGGTGTTTGTTCGCCTAAAATATCTCTAAAACCTAAGATTAACATCAATAAACCTAACTGACCTATAGATGAGTAACCAAGCATTCTTCTTGTATTTTCTTGTTTAATGCCTAATAAGTTACTTCCTACGAAAGTAATAGCACCAAGTAAAGAAATATAATAATACCATTCTGGTCCTGCAATATCCATCACTTTAGATAATACGAAGAAAGAAGCTGTAGCTGATGCTGCAGAAACAACTGCAGAGAAACCTGCATTTGAACCTTCGTATAAATCCAATCCCCAACCGTTAGCAGGAAAAGGCTTAAGTTCAAGAATAACAGCAATCATAATCATAAATACAGCGATTGCTCCACCTGCCGAAGAAGGTAATTTTGCTGCAATAATATCATCAAGATTCAACGAACCCGTAAAATAGTATGCGAAAATAATTCCTAATAACAAGAAACCTGAAATAATACTTGTCGCTAGAATATACTTAAAACCTGCACCCATAGAACGGGTTCCTTTTTCAAGTAATATAAGTCCAGCAATAGCAATACTTGCTACTTCCATAAAAACGAAAAGGTTAAACAAATCTCGTGTCATTACCATTACGTTCAAACCCATCAACATAATCAAGTAAACCACTTGGGCATTAGAACCCCGGTTTTTAAGACTGTTGAACATATAGACACCTCCTATTAAACCAATAACATTAATAAGGAGTGTTACGAAAGCTTCGTAATGTCCCATTAACAAGTTAATAGATAAAGGTGGCATAAATCCGGCTGTATAAATATACTCCGGTGTTTGATCTCCAAATTGGAATGCTGCAAACCACTGATATGAAATAAAAGTCATAAAAGTAATAGCTGCTAAAACTAAACCTCCTGTAAAGTTTTTCCCCAATTTATTTAAAACTCCGATTGCGAAGCCAGCTCCAAGAGCTGTTGCGACTATAAATATAGGTGTTACCATTTTAGATCGTTAAATTTATTAATTTCTAAAGTCTTTTTCGCGCTATATAATTTCATTGCGTAAGCCAACATTAAAGCTGTAACACCAAAACCAATAACAATAGCTGTAAGCACTAAAGCCTGAGGCACAGGGTCAACAACCGATGCCGAAACATCGTGATTTCCTGTTTGCGCAACAGCATTATCGATAATCGGAGCAGTTTTTCCTCTTACATAACCCAAGCTCACCATTAAAATATTGATACCTGTGTTAAGAATAGTAAAACCAACAATGATTTTAATTATATTTTTCTGTGTCAACACACCCCAGAAACCTACCAATATAAGTAAGAGTCCTATTAAAAGGCTAATGTGTCCTAAATCAAAATTCTCCATTATTCGTTCTCTTTTTGTGATTTTTGATATTTGTTAAGAATATTTGAAATCTCAGCCCCTACCTTTAAACCTACAAAACTGTAGATAATAGGAATAGCACCTGCGCTAAACAAAGTTCCAAACTCACCTAAACCTAAGATTTTATTATCTAAAAATCCGCCAGCCAATACTATTCCAAGTATTCCAATAATTACAAAGGATACTCCAGAAACAGCTTCAACCCAATGAATCACATGATAATTTAGTTTCACATTTGGTGTAGCTAATATCATAAGCGCAACTCCAGTTGCTATAATAGCACCACCCTGGAAGCCTCCTCCTGGTGTCAAATGCCCATTCATAAACACATAAATACCAAATAGGAAAATAATTGGTATTAGAATTTGTGATGCAGTGACTAACAGCTCCGACGTTTCACGGTGATTAATACTACTTTCGTAATCTTCATCCTTTAATTTAAGGAAGAAAGCTATAATAGATGCTGTTAAGAATAAAATAGTAACCTCTCCAAGCGTATCAAACCCTCTATAAGTTACAACAATTGCAGTTACTATATTTGCCGCTCCCACTTCCGCTGCACCTTGTGCAGCAAAATGCTGGGAAATACCCGACAATTCAGTTCTTGTTTCGTAATTTGAATATACATTGTAAAACATATACCCCATTACCAAGATAACTAGTGCTAATAATGTATTTCTAAGCATTGTTTTTCGTTTTATTTATTTTATTTAAAACATAAAAGAATATCAATGTCGATAATCCACTACCTATAGACGCTTCTGTCATAGCCACATCTGGTGCAGCCATTAATAAGTATAATACAGAAGCAAACAAACTCACAACACCCGCAGCAATAATAGCTACAGAAAGTTTTTCGTTGTGGATAGCTACAAATGCAAGTACAATACTTACAAGTCCTATTACAATAGCTATTCCTATAAATACCATTTCGTTATTCATTGTTTGGCTCCTTTATTACGTTATTATCAAGATCTTCTTTCAACTTATCTATTTTGGTTAATTTAGAAAGTGGAACTTTCATAAAGTAAGCCGCTCTCATTAAAACATGAGAAGAAACAGGATTTGTTAAAAGAATAAACACAATTAAGATAATTACTCGTCCTAACCAGTTTCCATCGCCCCAACTCTCGAATTTAAACAAACCTACACCTATAAAAGCCATAATAGCTCCAAGAGTAGATGCTTTCGTTCCTGTTTGAACTCTATTGTATACATCTGGCATACGCAACAGTCCAATAGCTGCAACTAAAAGAGAAAATGCTCCCATAAAGATCATTATTGCTCCAATTAATTTTATTGTCTCTTCCATATTACAAACCTTTTTGAATATATTTTGCAACTACTATTACCCCAATAAAACTTAAAAGGCCATAAACAATTGCAACATCAAAGTAAATCATTCGATTACTTAAAGCTGCAATAATACTAATGAGGATAAGAGAAGTTATCGTTAAAGAATCAAAAGCCACCACTCTATCAACAACAGATGGACCTTTAACAAACCGTACCATAGCAAGTAACATAGCCAAAGTAAACATACCAATAGCCACGTAAACTATCATTTCTGCATTAATCATAGAGCACCTCCAAATACTTTTCAAATTTACTAACTAAATCTTGCGTAGCCTGTTCTACATTGTCATGTTCCACATTTATCCAGTGGATGTAGAAAGTATCCTCTTCGACTTGAAGAGTGAAGGTTCCCGGTGTTAATGTAATTGAATCGGCCAAAATTAAGCGCGCCATTTTTGACTTTAGCTTAGTTTTAACCTTTACAATCCCCGGATTGATAGGTAAACTTGGAGATAATACTCTCCTTGTTACGTCGATATTTGCTTTTATCAATTCTATGATAAAAACAAACAAGTACATGATAGTATAGGCAAACGCTTTTGGAGTTAGATTAATATTTGTAAATAACTCGCATTTAGAACAAAATACAAAGCTTAAAAAAAGCGATATACTTACTCCAATAGCTAAATTTACAGGATCTAAAGTCCAATTAAGCAAAACCCATGCAATCATTAGTACAATAAATGAAACTAATAAGTTTTTCATTATTTATGATTATTTTAAATTTTACGAGACAAAAATACATTTGAAAATGTTGATATCACTAACATAACAATTATTTAGAAGTGATATAAATTATATCGCAATACATTTAAGTATCTATATATTAAAAGAATAATACATGTATATGTTTAATAACACTACTAAAGAACATAAAACAATATGTTATTCAATACGTACTCTTAGCTATTAAGTCTCAGTAGGTTAAATCACACATGTAATAATCTATATATGTGTGTGACAGCATTTTAACTTGTAAAAATTATAATAAATATATACTTTTGTAGTATTAAGCATTTCAATATTGAAATATAATAATTGATAATTCATTTTTTGAAACACTTAAATTTAAAAACTATTATTAATAAACACGTTTGATTAATTATTAAACAGATGGATAACATCAAAATAAATCGAGGTTTAAACATTAAGCTACAAGGTGCCGCTAACAGAAACGTTAGTGACGCTAGTCCTTCGACTCTATTTGCTATTCAGCCCCCAAATTTCACAGGTTTAATTCCTAAACTTGCTGTAAAAGTAGGTCATGAAGTTAAAGCTGGTTCTGTATTATTTTTTGACAAATACAAACCAGAAGTAAAATTTACTTCTCCTGTAAGTGGGACTATAAAAGCGATTGAGCGAGGTACAAGAAGACGAATCTTGGAAGTTATTGTTGAAAGCAACAATAAACAAGAGCACGAAGCCTTTACAAAAGGCAACCCTAAAGACATGTCTAGAGAAGACATTGTAAAAAATCTATTAAATTCAGGAGTATGGCCATTTATTAAACAACGCCCATACGGTATAATTGCAAATCCTGAATCTACTCCAAAATCGATATTTATTTCAGCTTTTGACTCTGCTCCTTTAGGTGTAGATTACAATTTTGTATTGAGTAAAGAAGGTGAAATGTTACAAAAAGGAATTGATGTTCTAAAACAGCTTACAACAGGATCTATCCACTTTGGCGTCGATGGTTCAGAAGCTACAATAGACACTTTCAAATCCTTAAAAGATATTGAATTAACGGCTTATTCAGGTAAACACCCAGCAGGTCTGGTAGGAACACAAATTGCTAAAAAAGATCCTATTAATAAAGGAGAAACAATTTGGCAAATAAATCCCCAAGATGTTCTAATAATAGGCCGCTTATTTTCCGAAGGAAAATTTGACGCTTCTAGAATGGTTGCGTTGGTTGGCTCAGAAGTAAGCAAACCTCAGTATTTTAAAACTATGATGGGCGCCAAAATCACATCTATTGTTAGCAATCTCGTTTCTAACGACAATGTTCGATATATTTCAGGAAATGTACTTACTGGTTCTAAGGTAGAAAAAGAGGGGTATTTAGGATTTTACGATTCTCTAATCTCTGTTATTCCAGAAGGTAACCACCATCAATTTTTTGGATGGATCACTCCAAATTTCCATAAATTTTCAATGTCTAGAACTTATTTTTCATGGCTAATGCCTAATAAGGAATACTCTCTTGACACCAATCTCAATGGTGGATATAGAGCGTTTGTTGTTACAGGCCAATACGAAAAAGTCGTTCCCTTAGATATTTATCCTGTAGAATTACTTAAAGCTTGTATTACCGAAGATATCGATAAAATGGAGCAATTAGGTATATACGAAGTTCTTGAAGAAGATTTTGCCTTGTGTGATTATGTATGTACATCGAAACAAGAAACACAAGATATTCTTCGTAAAGGTCTAGATTTAATGATAAAAGAAGTCGGCTAGCATCGGTGATGCTTTTAATATTAATTGCTAATTTTTTAAATATACAGTTAAGACAAAAGCTTCTATAAAAATTAAAGAAATATGAAATTTATTAGAAATATACTAGACAATATTAAACCACATGTTCAAGAAGGCGGAAAATATGAGAAATTCTATTCTATGTTTGATGCTGCAGAAACATTATTTTTTGTTCCTGACCATGTGACTACAAAAGGCTCTCATATCCGAGATGCTATAGATTTAAAACGTAATATGTTTATGGTAGTAATAGCCCTTGCTCCTGCACTTCTTTTTGGAATGTGGAATGTCGGTTACCAGCATTTTATGGCTACCGGACAAGAAGGTTCATTAATGGATCTTTTCTTTTTCGGATTCTTAAAAGTATTACCTATTATTATTGTATCCTACGTTGTTGGACTTGGTGTTGAGATTTTGTTTGCACAAATGAAAAGACACGAAGTTAACGAAGGTTATTTTGTTACAGGAATGCTTATTCCACTTATTGTACCCGTAGATACTCCTCTTTGGATGGTTGCTGTAGCTGTTATTTTTGCAGTAGTCATAGGTAAAGAGGTATTTGGAGGAACAGGGATGAACATTTTTAACCCTGCATTAATTGCTCGTGCATTCTTGTTCTTTGCCTATCCATCTTCAATGTCGGGAGATAAAATTTGGATTAACGGAATGAGCGAAGGTACAGGAATTATTGACGGATTTTCAGGTGCAACACCATTAGCTCAATTTACAGCAGGAGCAACACCCAACGAATTAGTATTAGGCTTTGCCGACAAGCATATGTCTGTATTCGATATGTTTATGGGCTGGATTCCTGGTTCTATTGGTGAAACATCTACTTTGGCCATTTTAATTGGTGCTGTAATACTTCTCTTTACAGGTGTAGCCAATTGGAAAGTTATGGTATCTGTTTTTGCTGGAGGATTCTTAATGGGTTCTATATTCAATCTTGTAGGAGCTGGTCATCCATACATGGAAATTCCTGCCCATTACCACTTAGTTATGGGAGGTTTTGCATTTGGAGCTGTATTTATGGCTACCGACCCTGTAACAGCATCTCAAACAGAAACTGGGAAAATAATTTACGGACTTCTTATCGGTGTTTTAGCAGTATTAATTAGAGTTGTAAATCCTGCTTATCCTGAGGGAATGATGTTAGCTATCTTATTCTTAAACACATTTGCGCCATTAATCGACTACTACGTGGTTGGTGCTAATATTAAGAAACGTCTTAAACGCGCAAAATCTTAAAACTATGAAACAAACAAACGCATATATATTTATGTACGCATCGGTTATGGTGATTGTAGTGGCAGCGATTTTATCCTTCGCTTCCGAATCTCTAAAACCGATTCAAGAAAACAATGTTAAAATCGAAAAGATTCAAAATATTTTATCTTCCGTTAACATTGAGAGTACTACCGATAATGCAAGTGAAATTTTTGACAAATATATCCCAGAAACTAAACGATTAGCTGTTGGTTTTGACGGAAATATAAAAAATGGAATTTCGGCATTTGATATAAATCTAAAGAAAGAATTTGCTAAAGAGAAAAACGAGCAATCGTATCCTTTATTTATCTGTAAGCTAGATAACGGAGAAGAAAAAATGATTATTCCTATCTTAGGCAAAGGACTTTGGGGTCCTATTTGGGGCTATGTAGCTATGAATATGGACTACAATACTATTTACGGTGCTGTTTTCGACCACAAAGGAGAAACACCCGGTTTAGGAGCAGACATTAACAAAGATTGGTTTGAAAAACCTTTTTCTGGGAAAACCATTTTCGATAAAGACGGAAACTTTGTTTCAATTACTGTTCATAAAGGCGGCAAAGGCTCTGCTGAAAGAGCTGGCGACACAGAACATGGGGTTGATGCTATTTCCGGAGGAACAATTACCAGTAAAGGGCTTGAAGATATGGTAAAAGATAACTTACAGAACTATGTTAACTATTTTAAAAACAATAAAAATTAGTCGCTATGAGTGAAATGTTTTCAAAAAAGAACTTACAGCTGTTGACCAATCCTCTTGGCGACAACAATCCTATTACGGTTCAAGTATTAGGAATCTGTTCGGCCTTAGCGGTTACTGTAAAAGTAGAACCCGCCATTGTTATGTCTATATCGGTTACAGCCGTTATGGCATTAGCAAACGTGATTATTTCTTTGTTAAGAAATACAATTCCTTCCAGAATTAGAATTATTGTTCAATTGGTTGTTATTGCAGCCTTAGTAATTTTGGTAGACCAAATATTAAAAGCTTATGCATACGACGTAAGTAAACAACTTTCTGTATTTGTTGGATTAATTATCACCAACTGTATTTTGATGGGACGTTTAGAGGCTTTTGCTTTAGGTAATAAACCTTGGGCGTCGTTCTTAGACGGTATCGGAAACGGAGCTGGTTATAGTATGATTCTAGTTCTAATTGCTATTATAAGAGAACTATTTGGAGCTGGTAGTATTACCCTTCCTGGTGTTGGAGAACTTAGAATTATTCCTCAAGCTTTTTACGATATGGGATACTCCAATAATGGATTAATGATTTTACCTCCTATGGCATTAATTGTAGTTGGTGTAATTATATGGGTACAACGTGCTAGAAATACAGATTTAGTTGAATCTAATTAATTTTTAAGAAATAAGAAATGGAAGAATTAATTAACATATTTGTCAAGTCGATATTTATCGACAATATGGTTTTCGCTTACTTCTTAGGTATGTGTTCATACTTAGCGGTATCTAAAACTGTAAAAACATCGGTAGGTCTGGGATTAGCTGTAATTTTCGTATTGGTTATTACAGTTCCTGTAGATTATTTACTTACCGAATACGTATTAGGACCAGGCGCATTAGTTTGGTTAGGAGAATCTTACAAAGACGTAGATTTAAGCTTTTTAAGCTTTATTATGTTTATCGCAATTATAGCATCTATGGTGCAATTAGTTGAGATGATAGTCGAAAAATATGCTCCTGCACTATACGCTTCATTAGGAATCTTTTTACCTCTTATCGCTGTAAATTGCGCGATTTTAGGAGGCTCTCTATTTATGCAAGAACGAGAATATACTTCGGTAGCTCAAGCAACTTCGTTTGCTTTTGGTTCGGGTATTGGATGGTTCTTAGCTATTGTTGGTATAGCTGCAATTCGCGAGAAAATCAAATACTCTCAAGTGCCTGCTCCTCTTAGAGGTTTAGGAATTACATTTATTGTAACGGGTTTAATGGGTCTTGCTTTTATGAGCTTCATGGGTATTAAATTATAAAACAACTTCGTTGTATTTTATTAATATGAGATATCGTTTAAAATAAATCATTTTGTAGAATGGTGAATCATTTATTCAAAAGAAACAAAATGTGTTTTATTAATATCTAATAATAAAATCAACCAAAATAAAAAACTATGACATTATTAGCAATATCAACAACAGTTATAATAACAGGAATCGTTGTTTTTCTTGGAGCAACCTTAGTTTTAGTCAGTATTCTATTATTTGCTAAAGCTAAACTGATGCCTTCGGGAGAGGTTAATTTACAAATTAACGATGAAGACCCTTTGGTTGTAGAACCTGGGTCTACACTATTATCTACTCTTGGAGGAAACAAGATTTTATTACCCTCAGCCTGTGGCGGTGGGGGAACCTGTGCTATGTGTAAAATTCAAGTCCCTGAAGGTGGCGGTGGAATTTTACCAACAGAAACAGGATACTTTACCCGTAAGGAAGCCCAAAACGATTGGCGTTTAGCTTGTCAAGTAAAAGTTAAGAACGACATGAAGGTCTCAATTCCTCAAGAAATTATGGGAATTAAAAAATGGGAATGTGAGGTTGTATCTAACAAAGGGCAAGCGACTTATATTAAAGAGTTTGTAGTTAAACTTCCCGATGGAGAAACTTTAGATTTTCAATCAGGAGGTTATATTCAAATCGACGTCCCTAAAATTGATGTTGACTATAAAAACTTCGATATTGAAGAAGAATACAGAGATGAATGGGATAAATTTGGACTTTGGGATCTTAAAATGAAAAACCCAGAGGAAACTTATCGTGCATATTCTATGGCTAATCACCCTGCAGAAGGGAACATTGTAATGCTAAATATACGTATTGCAACTCCGCCATGGGATAGAGCTAAGAACGGATGGATGGATGTAAACCCAGGTATATGCTCATCGTACATCTTTAATCTAAAACCAGGCGACAAATGTATGGTTTCTGGCCCTTACGGAGAATTCTTTATTAGAGACACACAAAATGAAATGATGTTTATTGGTGGTGGTGCAGGTATGGCTCCAATGCGTTCGCATATTTTCGATCAATTCCAAACCAAAAAAACATCACGTAAAGCAACATTCTGGTATGGAGCTCGCTCTGCCAAAGAAGTATTTTACGAAGATCATTTTAGAGCAATCGAAAAGGACTTCCCTAATTTTAAGTTTACAATAGGTTTATCAGACCCTCTTCCTGAAGATAATTGGACTGGTGATACAGGTTTTATTCATAATATTATATTCGATAACTACCTAAAGGATCATGAAGAACCTGAAGATATCGAATACTACCTATGTGGTCCTCCTATGATGAATTCAGCTGTAGAAAACATGCTACTTGAATTAGGTGTTCCTAAAGAAAATATTATGTTCGATGATTTTGGTTAATCTCGCTTAGAGTTTTCCACTGATTCTTGAATTGTAATTTAAGATTTAAAGCTCAAACCATTTAGTTTGAGCTTTTTTATTGTTTACTTTTGCTATTAATATGAAAGAACTTCTTAACATAAAAAACTACATCTATAGCAAAGCTATTCTAAGTAAATTACACGAAAACCCAATTTGCCTTAAAGGAATACATAAAGGAAATCGTTTTAAAATTTCGATTAAAAAGAAACGTATTGGAAGAACAAAAAAAATTATACCTGAAATAATTCTAGAAAAAGAAGGAAAACTTTTCTATCCTAAACATTCTCGAGATATTGTTCGAATACTTAAATAGATTAGCACACATATTTCTTAATATCCTAATTTACAAACAGTAAGAAAACCCATACTGCAAATACATTTTTTAACATTAATAATTGATCTATATTTTTTTATAAAAAAGAAGAAATATTTTACATTTTTCCTAAATAAGCTTTGGTAAACTAAAAAAATATTTTACTTTTGCATCGCATTTAAGGATGGCGCCATAGCTCAGTTGGTAGAGCAACGGACTGAAAATCCGTGTGTCCCTAGTTCGATTCTTGGTGGTGCCACAAAAAAAGCTCAAATTTATTTGAGCTTTTTTTTTTCTAAATTTCTTAGAAAAACTTAATCGAACGGCCTTTAAAAAACACATAAGCCTTGTTCTAATATTAAGAAGGCTATTAATACAATAATAAAAAGCAAAAAGAATGAAGCTTATTTCAGAAATAATCAATCTAAACCCACATGAGATTGTTCAAATTATTAAAGATGAAAATCCAATTTTCACAGCTTTAATGACTCAAACTGAAACTTTTAAAGACGCAATTAAAGAATTAAAAAAATACGCAAATAATTTATTAGACGAATGCCCTATTGCAAGCGAATACATAAAAGAAGGTGGAGGGGTAGATTTATACGAACAAATAAAATGGAAGGGTTTTGCTACGGTTCGTATAAAAGATTACATTAAACACGAAGATTGGAAATTTACAGATCAAAATATAAGAGGAGAACAGAATCGTAACCGTCCAATAAAAACAATATGGAACGCTCTTAGAAACGATAAAATATATGGAAATGCCGACTTCTATATTGATTGGCTATATCTAATTCGTCAATTAAATAATACAACGAAAAGCTATATTCCTAAACAAAAAACTATACTTGCATGGATGGATAAACATCCTGTTGGAACTGATAAAATAGCCGTTGAACATAGAAAAAAGAATAAAGAACGCATTATAAAAGTATTTGTAAAGCTCCTAAGTTCTGGAGAAATTACAAGTAGAAAATATAATTTCGAGCCAAACGACAGCCAAGAAGATAAAATTTCGAAAGTAAACGTATGGTGGAACGATCATTTATTTCACCTTCAGTTAGCCATTAGAAAGCCAGAAATATTAAACGAAATGCTAGACTACTCCCTTTCGGAAGAGACAATGTCTAAATTTATGAAGGCTAAA
>Ga0256826_1002257_pt1 | contig 11805 bp, 11 predicted proteins | sample CV79metaG_FD_185975 | JGI IMG/M metagenome (GOLD analysis project Ga0256826, IMG submission 185975) | Hydrothermal vent microbial communities from East Pacific Rise, Pacific Ocean - CV79 | ecosystem: Environmental > Aquatic > Marine > Hydrothermal vents | place: Pacific Ocean: East Pacific Rise... | reverse complement strand
TAAATCAAAATCCTCTTTTTAAAATGTTATAATCGCGATAATAAAAGATAAAGGGTCCAATATGGAGTGTGAATTTCCTACCGTAAATGCTAATGATGATCAGATGAAAGCGATTTTACAAGAGGTAAAAACAATTGCCATTTTGGGTCTCTCTCCCGATGCGTCTAAGGCGAGTAATATGGTAGGCAAGTACCTTCAAAATGCAGGTTACACCATCATCCCTGTTTATCCTAAAGAGGATGTGATCTTGGGTGAGAAGGTTTACCGTTCACTTGCTGACATTCCGGGGCCTGTTGATATGATCGATATCTTTCGTAAGCCTGACGCACTTGAAGCCATTGCCAATGCTGCGATTGCACGTGGAGATGTGAAAGTCTTTTGGTCTCAACTTGGGATCGTCAATAATGCAGCGGCTCAAAAAGCAGAAGATGCTGGTATGCAGGTGGTTCAAAACCATTGTACCAAGATAGAACATGCCAAACTACTAGGATAAAAATTGTTTGAATTACAGAAGATACAAGCGGCACATGACCGTATAAAAGATGTTGTTGTCAATACTCCGTACTCATATGCTCCTTATTTGAGTGAGACGAGTGGGGTAGAGGTCTACCTCAAAAAAGAGAACCTGCAGATGACAGGTGCCTTTAAACTACGGGGTGCTTTTTCAAAGATCGCTTCACTGAGTGATGATGAACGTGCTTTAGGTGTTATTGCTGCAAGTGCAGGTAATCATGCTCAAGGTGTGGCTTATTCTGCACAGCATTTTGGTTGTAAAGCGGTCATTGTGATGCCAGACTCAACTCCATTGACTAAGGTTAATGGTGTTAAACATTTTGGTGCTGAAGTGATCTTGCACGGAAGTAACTATGATGAAGCTTATGCGTATGCTACGACCTATGCTCAAGAGAAGGGCTTAGTCTTTGTGCACCCTTTTGAAGATGAAGAGGTTATTGCAGGACAAGGTACAGTTGCTCTAGAGATCTTAGAAGTTGCAGATGATCTTGATGCTATCATCGTTCCCGTCGGTGGTGGTGGACTTATTAGTGGTGTGGCAGCAGCAGTTAAAGCGATCAACCCTAAGATTGAAGTGATTGGTGTGAGTGCTGCCGGTGCTCCTGCTCTAAAACAATCTTTTGATGCTCAAAAGCCTATAGATACAACCTCTGTACGTACCATTGCAGATGGGATTGCGGTGCGTGACTGCTCTCCCGTGACTTTAGCGTATATGCTTGAGAGTGTTGACCGTTTTATTAGTGTAGATGAGAAAGAGATTGCAAGTGCCATCTTATTTTTACTGGAGAAGCAGAAGCTTGTGGTTGAGGGTGCAGGTGCTGTAGGCGTTGCGGCACTGATGCATCAGAAGCTTCCACATCTTAAAGGCAAAAAGGTAGCGACTATCTTAAGTGGCGGTAATATGGATGTGACACTGCTTTCAGTGATCATTGAAAAAGGTCTGATGAAGTCACACCGTAAGCTTAAACTTACCGTGACACTGGTTGATAAGCCAGGTTCACTTAGATTGTTGACAGAGTTGCTTCAAAATCTTGGAGCAAACATCGTCCATATCGCTTATGATCGTACTTCGACAGATCTTGATTATGGTGATGCTCATGTGAGTGTGCACTTAGAGACTAAGGGTGAAGAACATCAAAAAGAGATTGTCAACACACTACATGATAATGGTTACTTAAGTAGTGAGTTTCACTAAGGTTGATGATTGCTATTGACCTAGGTTCTAACTCTTGTAGAGCCATCTCTTTTGATTGTAAGACAAAGCAGATCACAGGTGAGTATGAGGCTATTGTTAAGACAGCAGACCAACTTCATCAAACACAAAAGATCTCTGCAGCAGCTATAGAACGTGTGCTTAAGGCACTTCATGAAGCCGACCAAAAGCTCTCCTTTAAAGATCATAACATCTGTGCTGTGACTACTCAAGCGATGCGAAAAGCGACCAATAGTGAGATGGTGTTGCAACGTTTCATGCGTGAGGCAGGGGTAGAGTTTAAGATCATTGATGCTGATAAAGAGGCTTACTACACGCTGATCGCAGTAGAGTCACGTCTTAAAGCACTTAAACACGCTAGTGAGCATTTTGTTCTCATCGATGTGGGTGGTGGTTCAACAGAGATCATCTTCTATAAAGATGGTAAGTTTGAGTCTCAAAGTTTTGAAGTGGGTATTGTCACGACTGCGCAACATGTTGATGATGGGGTGGAGATTCATAGCTATCTTGAGGATCTTTTTGAGCCTTTAAGATCTTATGTTCATGACTATTATGCTCAAAATGCTAAGCCAGAAAGTTTTGTGGCAACGGCAGGAACACCAACAACGATGGCTGCTTTTTTGATGGGGATGAACTACAACAATTATGATGTGAGTCAGATCAATGGGTATGAGCTCTCATTGGCAGCAACGCAAAAAGCGTTAGAGGGTCTGATGGCTTTGGATGAACTGTCTCGTGCTGCTATTGTTGGGGTAGGGCGTGAGAGTTTGATTGCTGCAGGGATCATTATTGTGCAGAAGCTTTATGATGTTTTGGGTTTTGAGGTGGCTGTGGTTATAGATGATGGGGTGCGTGAAGGTGTTGCTTTAGATTACTGTCTTCAGCAATAATTTTTGATGTTAAAGTTTAGGTTAAATACTTTTGTAGATGAAACTTTATCTCATTACTCCCATACTTTTTTGCTGCTGAAGAGTATGTAAACAACCGTTTTTAGCGGCTTTATTACAAGTTTTATATATTATAGTTATAAATTTATTTTGTCGTATAAGCTGTTAGGTAGTTTATTAGAGAGACCACCTAAAATGAGCAGAAGTGCTCATTTGGACGAAGGTAGTAAGTTGAACCCTTCATAAACTTCATAGTGTCCGGAGGGTGTAGCACTCTCTTTTTTCCGCTAGATTTTTCTCTGTGCTAGCAGAGAAAAAAGTAGCATACTAAATGATATAAAGACAATAAAAGAAGTTAGAATAATCAAGCAGTTGAAGTATAAAGAAAAAATTACTTTGGATCAAGGCGAAGTCAAGTTTATTCATTTAGGTCGAATACTTTTGTAATTGAAACTTAGTCTCATAACTCCCATACTTTTTTACACCGCAAAAAAAGTAAGCAAAAAAGCTCTCGGAGCGGCTTCGAGGTCGGTGGCTACCGACTCCCTTCTCTGCGTAAGATCAATCACTAAAAACTGCAGACTCACTACGTTCAAACAAGTGCAGTTTTCTTAACGTAATTGCTCTTACTTCGTTCAGCTCTGTAGATACTCCGAAAAGGGCTAAGGGGTGACGCATTTATTTATGTCAAAACTTCGTTTTAATCCCTGCCCAACTGTAAGATGGCTTTAAGTTGATGTGTCGCAAAAATACCATTTACCATTTACCATTTACCATTTACCATTTACCATTTACTTTGCCAAAGGCAACGCTCTAATCCTACTAATCCCATCAATCCGTACCCGAGGGGGCAGACCCTGGGCAGTGCTCTTGCTCTTTAATTAGTGTCAATTAGTGAAATTCGTGGATAATTGCTCTTGATCTTCGCTCTTTCTCTTTCCTGTTTCCTCTTCACCCTTTCCCTTGCCAAAGGCAAAGCTCTCACCAAAGGTGAACCTTCCTATTCTGAATTTAATTTGAAAGAAAATATCATGATAAAAATTAACAAAAAATATAGCAAATATACCCTATAATAGGCGAATTTTAAACAATATTGATCATACTAAACACTCAAGCACTCTTTTAAAGCCTGCTTGAGTGGTATGAAACTTACATATTTTGAGGAGACGCCATGCAGATCAGCGGCGCGCAGATGGTTATCGAGGCACTTATTGCTGAGAATGTAGACACTGTTTTTGGTTACCCAGGTGGGGCGATCATGAACGTTTATGATGAGATCTATAAGCAAGATGGTTTTGAACATATCTTGACAAGACACGAACAAGCAGCGATTCACGCAGCAGAAGGGTACTCTAAGGTCACGGGCAAAGTGGGTGTCGCTATGATCACTTCTGGTCCTGGTTTCACTAATGCAGTTACCGGTCTTGCCGATGCTTACATGGACTCGATTCCTATGGTTGTCATCTCTGGTCAGGTACCTATGAGTCTTATTGGTACGGATGCATTTCAAGAGATTGATGCTATTGGTATTAGTCGTGCTTGTACTAAGCATAACTTCTTAGTGACTGATGCAAAAGATTTGGCACGTATTATGAAAGAAGCATTTCACATCGCAGCGACGGGTCGTCCTGGTCCTGTTCATGTTGATATTCCTAAAGATGTTACAGCGCAGATTGAAGAGTTTGTCTATCCAGATTGTGTAGATATTCCAACTTACAAGCCTCATGTCAAAGGGAACAAGCGTCAGATCAAAAAAGCGATCGATGCGATTGCTGAAGCGAGACGTCCACTTTTCTATCTTGGTGGTGGTATCATCAACTCTAATGCTGCTGATGAAGTCCGTGAATTGGTCCACTTGACAGGTATTCCTGCAGTTGAGACATTCATGGCCCGTGGAACGCTCTCTCATGATGATGAGTTTTTGATCTCAATGCTTGGTATGCATGGTTCGTATGCAGCGAACATGGCGATGAGTGAGACTGACTTGGTTATCGCATTGGGTGCACGTTTTGATGACCGTGTTACGGGTAAGCTTTCTGAGTTTGCTAAACATGCAGGTGTGATCCATGTAGATATTGATCCCGCTAGTATCTCTAAGCTTGTGACTGCGACATACCCTATTGTAGGTGATGTCAAAGGGGTTGTTCTTGAGATGATCGAACTGGCTAAAGAGAAGATCAATGCACAGCAGTATACACCTTGGTTGGAGACGGTTGCACACTTTGAGAAGTTGCACCCTCTTCAGTACTTTGAAGATACAGACCGTTTGAAGCCACAGTGGTGTATTGAGCGTGTGGGTGAGATTCTTGGTGATGACGCAAATATCTCTACAGATGTTGGTCAACACCAGATGTGGACAGCACAGTTTTATCCATTTAGCCGTCCTCGTCAGTTTATCTCTTCTGGTGGTCTTGGAACAATGGGCTTTGGTTTCCCAGCAGCACTTGGTGTTAAACGTGGTGCGATGGACAAGGTAAGTATCAACTTTACAGGTGATGGTTCGATCTTGATGAACATTCAAGAGTTGATGACAGCAGTAGAGAAAAAGCTTCCTGTCATCAACATCATCTTAAACAACAACTACCTTGGTATGGTACGTCAGTGGCAGACTCTCTTCTATGATAAGCGTCACTCTGAGACGGACCTCTCTGTTCAACCTGACTTTGTGATGTTAGCTCAAAGCTTTGGTGGCGTGGGTTATGTTGTTAAGACAAAAGATGAGTTTGATGCAGCACTCAAAGATGCTATTGAGAAGAATGTGGTAGCGCTGATTGATGTTCGTGTTGAGCGTCTTGAAAATGTTCTTCCAATGGTACCATCGGGTGGATCACTTTTTAACATGATGTTACTAGAAAATAAGAAGGAGTCATAATGGAGAATACAGAAAGAAGAGTTATCTCTGTTATTGTAGCCAATGAAGCAAGTGTACTTTCTCGCATCTCTGGGCTCTTTTCTGCACGTGGGTATAATGTTGTCTCTTTGACTGTAGCACCGATTCCTGATAGTGATTACTCTCGTTTTACGATAGTGACTGAAGGTTCAGTACGTGTGATTGAGCAGATTACTAAGCAGCTACACAAGCTTATTCCTGTCCTTCGTGTTAGCGAGACGGAAGAGATGGTTGAAAAAGAGATGGTCTTAGTTAAGTTCCCCATGGGTGATGATATGAGCAATATCTCTGTTTTGGCCGAAGCATATAATGGCAAGATCGTTAATGTTGGTGTTGATAGCATCATCGTTATGGTTGCTGATGAGCCAAAACGTGTAGAACACTTCTTAGTTGCCATCAAACACTTTAAACCACTAGAGATCGTTCGTGGTGGTACTGTAGCGGTAGAGCGTTAAGATGATAAGCTTGACTTTACTGCTAGAACAAGCAGGTATTGCATTTTCTGGTACTTCTATAGAGATCAGTGGTCTTAATACATTGGGTGATGCTAATGCTAATGAGTTAAGCTTTTTGCAAAACAAAAGCTACTTGAGACAACTCTCTGAGACTAAAGCAGGGGCGATCTTGGTCTCTGAAGATGTTGCGGATAAAGTGCCTGATGGGTCTATTGCTGTTATTGTTGAAGAACCTTACCTTGCGCTTGCTAAACTCAGTGAAGCATTTAAACCTAAGCTTATTGATGTAGATGCTCCTGAAGCTGTTATAGGTGCAGGTACTGTTATTGCGCAGGGTGCTAATGTTGAACGTGGTGCAGTCATTGGTGAAAACTGTACTATCTTGGGTGGTGCTTATATTGGTCGTGGTGCTGTGATTGGTAATAACACTATCATTCATGCTAATGCGAGTATCTATCATGATTGTAAAGTGGGTAGTGACTGTATCATCCACTCTAGTGCTGTCATTGGTAGTGATGGGTTTGGCTTTGCAACAACAAAGCTGGGTACCCATGTCAAGATCCATCAAAATGGTAATGTTGTTGTAGAAGATGATGTTGAGATTGGTGCTTCTTCTACAGTAGATAGAGCAGCTTTTGGTACAACATGGATCAAAACAGGGGTACGTATTGACAACCTTGTTCAAGTAGGTCACAACGCCATCATTGGTGAGTACTCTGTATTGGTCTCTCAGTCAGGCGTTGCGGGTTCAACAGAGTTGGGGCGTAATGTTGTCTTCGGGGGTCAAACAGCTGCTGCTGGTCACTTAAAGATCGCACCATTTACGACCTTTGCAGCGCGTTCTGGTATCACACATGATGTTAAAGAGAGTAACAAGGTTTATGGTGGTTTTCCTCTTATGGAGCAACGTCAATGGCTTCGTCTTCAAGCTAAGATCGCGAGACTTCTTAAAAAGTAGTCTACATCTAAGCCCTAATGGGCTTTCTTCCCTAGTATCCTCAAAAACTAACTTTTTTTCATAACTTTTCTCCAAGATAAAATAGCTACACTTATTGAAACGATCTACACAAAGGATGCCTTATGTCAAAAGTAACACTCGAATCGACTATTAGCTTAGCCAACACCTCTAATGGTGTCATCTCTGTCTCAAAGATCGAAGAACCGTATGGTGCTAACTCTAATACAGTCGCTAGTATCGGTATTTCGCTAGCAGGTAATGCAGATGCCCCTGAGTGGAAAGTACATCTCCCCTTAGATAACTTAGACGACGTTATTGCTGCACTACAAAAACTAAAATAACGTAGATCGATGATCAATAAACTTGTTACAGCCTCTTTAGTTGCCATCATCATCTCTGTTGTATTTTACTGTAACTACGAGACCCCTATCGCTCAAAAAGAGCGTATCTTTACCTTTAAAGGGTGGCGTAATAGTTATAACCTTACTCCTGACATTATAGAGTCAGATGCGCATAATGCCTATATTGAGATCTATTTGAATGAAAAAGCAAAGATGCCTTACATCGATATCTTGCCCAAATTTCCTGTAGGATCTGAGTTATATAAGCCACTATACAGTGATATAGAAGGTAAGGAGTTTGCGCGACTTGTTATTATGGTCAAGATGTATAAAGGCTATGATAGTAAAAATGGTGATTGGTGGTATGGTGTGAGTGATGAGAGTGGAGAAGAGCTCTACTATGAAGGTAAGATTCCTGAGTGCATTAACTGTCATATGTTAGCACGTGAGACGGACTATCTGTTTGCACGTAGTGTGATGAAAAAGTTACAAGGGATTGATACCAATGAGTTTGAAGAGTATCTGCCAGATGATGAAGATTACTAGAAGCGTTTTAAATGGAGTTGATTAAAAGGCTATAGTGGTGAGCGTCATGAGCCAAAGGCTCACTGTTTAGTAGTTCTTGACAAACTTCTCAATACGCTCAATACCGATCTTAATGTTCTCAAGACTGGTTGCAAATGAGAATCTAAAGTAACCCTCACTTCCAAAACCTACCCCTGGAACAACGGCGACTTCACTCTCTTCTAAAAGACGCTTACAAAAGGCTAAAGAGTCATTAGAGACCTCTTTGATGTTGACAAAAAGGTAGAAGGCACCATCTGGCTTAAGCACAGAGAGACCATCGATCTTGTTAAAGAGCTCTACAGCAACATCGCGACGCTCTGAGAAGGCTTTACGCATCATCTCTATATCTGCATCAGCACTACCATCAAGACCTGCTATAGAAGCCATCTGTGTGATAGAGTTGATGTTTGATGTACTTTGAGACTGAAGCTTCTTAGTTGCTTTGATCAATTCTGTGTTTGCAGATGCCATGTACCCAAAACGCCACCCTGTCATAGCGACTGATTTACTAAGACCGTTGATCGTAATCGTACGTTGAAACATATCGTCACTAATCGCTGCTGCTGATGTAAAGGTACCTTCATAAACAAGCTTCTCATACATCTCATCACTTGCCACTAAGATATCAGTGCCTTTAAGAACCTCTGCAAGAGCGGTAAGCTCTGCTTTAGAGTAAACAGCACCTGTAGGATTAGATGGAGTGGTTAAGATCAGCATCTTTGTCTTAGATGTGATCGCTGCATTGAGTTGTTCAGCAGTGATCTTGAAACCACTGTTGTCATCAGTATCAATAGCGACAGGTATTCCACCACTGTAAAGTACAAGTTCAGGATAGGTAACCCAGTATGGAGCAGGGATGATCACTTCATCATCTTCTTCAATAGTGGCTTGCATAAGGTTAAAAAGGGAGTGCTTAGCACCATTATTGACAATGACTTGGTTCATCTCATAAGTGAGACCATTGTCACGCTTAAGCTTCTCAATTACAGCAGCTTTAAGTGCGGGGATACCATCTACGGCGGTGTATTTAGTAATATCATTATTGATCGCTTCAATAGCGGCATCTTTAATAACTTGAGGTGTGCCAAAGTCTGGCTCACCTGCTGAAAAACTAAGTACATCTTTACCTTGTGCACGCAACTCTTGAGCAAGAGTAGTGACGGCAATAGTGATAGATTCTGATAGTGTGTTAATACGTTTGGTTAACATTACGATCCCCTAAGGTGTTAAATTGATGAAATTATACCATTATTTGGTTGTGATTTTGTTGTAAATACCTAGAATTATGAGGGCTAAAAATATTCCGACACCATCTGCTACAACGTCTCGCCAATCTGCACATCTTGTCGGTAAAAAGTATTGTACGATTTCAATAAAGAGGGCATAGAGAAGAAGGGCTATGACAACTGTCTTGGTGTGAAGCTTGGGATAAGAGCGCTGGCTTAAGATCATTAAGACTGTAAATGCGACAGTATGGTTGAGTAGATCACTGAGCTCAACTACTGGAGGAAGCCCATCATAGTCAGGTAAAAAAGCCAAGATCGTAATGGCTATAAGGCTAATAAAAAAGAGAAGACGAAAAGCTAGAGTCATGTGCAAGACTAGTGCTTGATCGCCTGGATGAATGAGTCGTAGATCTCTTCAAGTTTAAGATCTTCATCAAGTAGTTCACCATTCTCTTTGACTAAGATATGCTCAAGTACGGCAACACGCTTAAGAAGGTATTCAAAGAGTTCTTTATTAATGTCTGGAAGTTTGTTGTGGCTAAACTGATCTTTATCACGCCCTTTTTCAATGACATGAGCTGGAATACCGATGGCAGTTGAGCCATCAGGAACTTCACGTACAACAACAGAATTAGCACCGACTTTAGCATGCTCTCCAATGACGATGTTACCGAGTACTTTAGAACCTGCACCAATAACAGCACCTTTACGTACTGTTGGGTGACGTTTTCCCTCTGAAAGGCTGACACCTCCAAGGGTGACCCCTTGATAGATGACAACATCTTCTTCAATAATACAGGTCTCACCAATGACCACACCAAAACCATGGTCGATGAAGACACGACGTCCAATACGTGCAGCAGGGTGAATGTCGATGTTAGTGAGGATCTGGCTAAAGCCCATGATCATACGTGCGAGTCTACGCCAATCATTACGGTAAAGTCGGTGTGCCAAACGATACCAAGCAATAGCCCATACTCCGGGGTAGTTGAAAAGAAATTCACAACGGTGGTGGATGGCTGGATCGTTTTGATAAACGTTTGTAAAGTCTTCTCTTATTTCAGAAAAAAGTCCCAAATGTGCCCTTTATAGATGTTTAATTAGTGGTTCTCAAGTAACCATTTTGATACAAATAGAGTTCTAGTTTTTGAAGTGTAGCATTTTTTTCTTCTTCTGTAGTAAAACTACTACGGGCGAGAAGATTTTTAAGTTCGCTTAATATTTGAGATTTGTCATAACCAATGCCATCAAGTATCTCTAAGATATTATCTGACTCAATGGTATTTTCAAAGTGATATCCCGCATCATCAAAAATAACACTACATTCATTAGGGTGTGTAAAGAGGTTATGACTCATACCAAGTGTCTCTTGGTAGGCACCTACATTGAAAAAGGCTAAGAAATACTCCTCTTCATCGAGGTTGATATCATGAAGGTAAAGTGGTGCATCAGCATCAAACTTTATCTCACCATCACTATCGCAGGTGATATCCCAAAGTGAAGCAGGGTGGATAGCAGGCTCATTGAGTTTTGAGAGTGGCATGACGGGGAAATGTTGGTTCAGCCCCCAGTAGTCTGGCATACTTTGAAAGATGGAACTGTTAATGAGATAACGCTCTTGCAGACGTTCTTGCAGACGGTAGAGCTCTTTACGACCACTTCCTTTCATAAAACGCAGAGATTTTTTAATGATAAGATGGACTAAAATCTCTGCGTTAGAACGATCTTGAAGTGAGATGTAGCCTAGGTCAAAGAGGGTAAAGAGAGATTCTAGATGATCTAGAGCATCATGCATATACTCAATACAGTTACTTTTTTGTAACAGTTTGTACAGTTCACGTAGTTCATTGATTAAAGGGGGGTTCTGCTCTGAAAAAAGGAGAGATTTTTCTTGGTAGTCATGTGAAAATAGCTCTAAGACTGGTGTGATCAAGACAGCATGTGATGCAATAATGAAACGTCCTGACTCTGTAAAGATATCAGGATGATCTACACCCTTAGCATTCATGATCTCTTTAAGCACATAAACAACATCACTACAAAACTCTCTTAATGAGTAGTTACGCAGACGACCCTGTTCATTTTGTGCATACTCCACTGCAAGGCCCCCACCAATGTTAATGGCATTGAGTGTATCTGCGCCCATCTTTTTCAGTTCAGCGTAGACATTTCCTGCTTCACGAAGGGCCCGTTTGAGTGGGGCGATATCTTCCATTTGTGAACCAATATGAAAATGGATCATACTAAAGTGTTGGATGAGTTGACGTTCTTTGAGTAGGTTGATAGCTTCTAATAGCTCTGTAGCTGTGAGTCCAAACTTAGCATCCATGCCACCACTTTTAGCCCATGAGCCTGAACCACTACTGTGCAGACGTACGCGTATACCAATGTTTGGAACTTTAAGCGTGGTACTTTGTGCAACTTCGACAATGGATTCTAACTCTCCAATACCTTCTATGATCACGGTGATGTTATGACCCATCTGTGCTCCAATAAATGCGAGGGTTGTCATCTCCGTATCTTTAAAGCCGTTGATGGTGATAGGTGATCCTAAAGGGGTCTCTTTCATAGCTAAAATTAGTTCAGCTTTAGAACCTGCCTCAAAACCATAATTGTAAAGAGCGCCATACTTTGAGATATTTTTGATGGCTTGAGGAAATTGATTGACCTTGAGTGGGAAGACCGCGTTAAAACGACCTTGATAGTTGTTTTCTACAATTGCTTCTTGAAAATTACTGTAAAGTTTGGAAAGCTG
>Ga0256826_1002256_pt1 | contig 11807 bp, 11 predicted proteins | sample CV79metaG_FD_185975 | JGI IMG/M metagenome (GOLD analysis project Ga0256826, IMG submission 185975) | Hydrothermal vent microbial communities from East Pacific Rise, Pacific Ocean - CV79 | ecosystem: Environmental > Aquatic > Marine > Hydrothermal vents | place: Pacific Ocean: East Pacific Rise... | reverse complement strand
TGTCGAAGACCAAGCTGCAACAAATAAATCTGCTTCATAATCACTTCCTTGAATTACATAAGTCGATTTTGGAATGACACGAGCTTCTAACTCATCAAATTTCATGTCTGTTTTTCCAATATATCCTCCAACTTTAATTAAAGCAATACCTTCTGCATTTCTAATCTGATTCTCAAACTGAGATAAAATAGTTACTGTAGCTGCTAATGTATTATGTTCAAAGTTTGAAGCTGCCCAATATTTCTCCTCTGGGTGATCCTTATCATAATGCTCATTATCAGCAGTATTGATACCAAAATCTCCAATCTGATCTAAGTCTTTTTGAGAAACACCTATTCCTTTAAGCGTTTTAATTAAAAAACTTCGATAATCATCCATTGTTTTTCTAAGTTCAGGAGCCTTCCCTCCTGCACCATCTACACTTTTAGTTCCATCAGAAGTACTATTCCCTAAAAAATAATGACCTGGCTTATCATAATTATCAACATTATGTACATGACCTAAATCAACCGTATCACCATAATTTTCATTTTCTGGTTGATCACAAAGATTAATAATATCCTTCTTCATTTCATCTAATACTACCACAACTTTTTCAGTTTCCTTGCTAATAGCATCAGCCGCTTTTTTATATTTTTCAACTTTAACCTTATCTTGAGCATAAGCAAAATCGATTGCTCCAATTCTTTGCTCATTAGTTGCTTCAAAATTTTCGTTTGTTCTTTCTAGACCTTCATTTACTGTAATAAAGGCATGCAATATACTTTTCGAAACATTCAATGCAAGCATTGCTGTCAAGAAAAGATACATCATTCCTATCATTTTTTGCCTCGGGGTTTCCGGACAATTTCCTCCACTCATAATTTAATAAATTTTAATTAAATTAATTTATTGATTATTAATATTCATGGCGGCTAACATATTACCATAAACTGTATTCAATGCTTGTAAATTGTTTCCTAACTGAGCAACTTGCTCTTTATACTTTTTAGCATCACTTACTGATCCACTTAATTCTTCCATCATGTCATTAACACCAGAATAAATAGACTTAGAAGCTTCTAAATATTCATTAGAATTATTTATTTGCATTTCGTACACAGCATTCAATGCTTCTAAATTTTTATTCATAGAAGATAATTGCTCAGCATATGTTTTATTTCCTTCTGTTGTTTGATCAGCATCATTATTAAATGATTCTGTCAAACGCATATAAGATTGAGCTAATGCTTCACCTGTTTGCGAAACTTTTGAATTTGTATTAGCTAACTCCTCTACAGAACTAGTATAAGTATCCGCAAAACTAGTCATTGAATTAGTTGCTCCTTTTACTTTTTCAACATAATCATTAGTTACAGCAGAAGCTTCTGATAAATCAGATAATTTAGACGCTGTATTTGTTAAATTAGATAATCCTTCACCTAAATTCTCAAATAATTCTGGTCCTAATTTCCCTTGTTCTAATAATGCATCAAAAGTTTCTAAAGCAGATTGTTTTTTAGGCATTTCAGCTACAGTTTCTTCACCTTCCTCTTCGTGTCCCTCTTCTTCATTATCATGAGCTAATACAGGCCAAACCTTATGCCATTCTACCTCTTTATGTGGTGGATCAAAAGCTGATAAAAAGAAAATCACAATTTCTGTTCCCATACCTAATGTAAGCATAACAGATGCTCCTGGCCAGTGTTGAATTTTAAATAATGCTCCTGCTAATACAACAGCAGCTCCCCATCCGTACACATAACCCATAACTAATTTGTACTTGTCTGATTGTACAAATTCACCAATGTTAAATCCCATAATGTAATAATTTATTTAGTTAGTAATAAAATAATTCTATTTAATAAACTTGTGATCCAGTTCCTCCATCATTAAAGTCATGTCCTAAATATTCTCGAACATTTCTAAAACCAATATATGATTTTGCTGTATCTTCATACTCATAAGTTCTTGTTCCACACTGCATATACATAGCTATGTCTTTCCATGATCCTCCTCTAATTACTTTTCTTTTCTTCTCAGGAACATCTCCTGGTAAAGTTTCATATTCATAATCTGGATTTAAATCATCTGTATATGAGTATGCAGCTGGATTCCAAGCATTTCTTGTCCATTCGGAAACATTACCTGCCATATCATAAATACCCCATTCGTTAGGATCATTATTTGCAACAATAACTGTATGCAAACCTCCATCAGCAGGATAATTTCCTCTCATAGGCTTAAAGTTTGCAATATAACAACCTTTATAATTTGTTGCATAAGGACCTCCCCAAGGATACATTGAATTTTTTTGTCCTCCACGAGCAGCGTATTCCCACTCCGATTCTGTTGGTAATCTATAATCTTGAACCGTAGGCTCATCATTTTCTCTAAGAAACGAATTCATTAAATTAGTTCTCCAAATACTAAATGCACGAGCTTGTCTCCATGTTACACCAACTACAGGATAATGATCGTATGCAGGATGCCAGAAATAAGCTTTTGTCATTGGCTCATTGAAAGAATATGTAAAATCACTTATCCATACTAAAGTATCAGGATATACATTTATCACATCTCTCATAATATAAGATGAACGATCTTTCACTTCTATTTTCTCGCCATTAGTAGCTCCTTTAGAATGATCTATTACTTCACCATCATACTTTTTGGTTTCATAATTCCAAGCTGTTCTATTTTCTGCACCAAAATATTGCTTTTTAGCGGCTTGTCTTAAATCTATCCAAAAATATTCAAAATTTAATTTTCTTGTATCGATTTGTCTTTGTCTATAAAAGCGTTCCTTTTCAGGTAAAAACATAACACTCAAGGCTTCTCTAACATCTTCGTCTTCTCCAGCCCAATCTATTTTAGAAAACCAATTGATATAAGGAGGATCATAATCTTCCTCAAATTCATTTTGAGTGATAAGATATTCTTCTTCATCAACTTCTCCCAATAACTTAAAAGCGATAGAATCTCTTACCCAATAAACAAATTGACGATATTCATTATTTGTAATCTCTGTTTGATCAATCCAAAAAGCTGAAACAGAAACTGTTTTTTGCTCTGCAGTCATTCCCCAAGTAGCATCTTGATCATTAGGTCCCATTTGGTAACTTCCACTTCTACAAAATTGCATTCCGTATGGTTGAATAGGATAAAAATAAGGTCTATTCTGGACTCCCACCAATTCTCCATTTCCCCAGTCAGCACAACTCGATAGAATTATTGCTGAAATTCCTAGAAATAATAATTTTTTCATGATACCTCCTATTTTATTCTGTTTAATTAACTCCAAAACTCATTCTCTTTATAAAAATCTAACACTTTTATAACTTGTTCTTCCTTTAGAACTACTCAACGAGAAACAATATTTTAGCATTACGCCTAAAGATCCTGCAGATCCTAAATCATTCATCATTGTAATATCGTAAGAAACTCCAAATGATAAATTATTCTTCAATGTTGCTCCTACCATTATTGATATATCGTTGTTCAATCTATATGCTACGCCTGCCCAAAACATTTGGTTATAAACCGCCATTAAATTTACAGATGTTGCTGTTGCAACAAAATCGGTCTTTACAAATACCGATGGTCGTAATTGTACCAAGCCATTTGGCATTGTGTACCAATACCCCGCAGTAAAATAATATGTTCGTGGAAAATAATTTCCTTTTGCTCCTGCATCTGTTGTAAATTTCGGTTCTGTTAAATGTGTAATGGACGCTCCTGCGTACATTTCGTTATATTTGTCAAAAGTCGTATGATAAAACAATCCTAAATTAGCATCAAAACTTATGTGTGATTCTTGTTTTGGAACTAAAGGATCATCATCTGGACTACCATTAGAATTACTAAGCATATCTGGGGTTGTCCACTCTCCACTAATTGCATTCTGCAACATCCCTATTCCCAATCCTATTCCCAAATCTCCGTCATCGCCTATCTTAAGTCTATACGCATAATTTCCATTTAAATAAAAATTACTATTATATCCGTTATCATCCTTAAGTATATTCAATCCTACTCCTGATTTAAATTTCTTTAACTCCATATCTCCAGAAAACACCATAGTAGTTGGGCTATTCTCAAATCCCATCCATTGGTTATGATAAATTGCCTTTGTACAAATCCCCCCGTTTGCTCCAGCAAAACCTGGATTTACAGCCATATGATTGAACATATTGAAACTGTATTGCGGGTCTTGTTGTGCATAAGCAGCTGTTATCAAGGTACTTAGTAAGAATAGACTTAGTAACTTCTTCATATTTTTTTACAGCGTTTTATTCATTTTCTGTCTACAATTAGCGGGTAAAGTAAATAAAAATAATTTTCTCTTACAAATTTTTATTAACAATTATTCGTTAATAAGACTGTTTATTTCTCAACAATACTCTACTTTATAACTTTCAAATCAACAACTTACAAAGCTATTTTAGCCTATAAAATTATTAACCGCATAAAGATAACGATTATTTAACATAGATTATTGCATTATCTCAATTAATCTTTCTTACCAGGATAGACTTTCAGAGCCTCTTCCAAAATAGTCATTGCTGCTTTTAAATCTTCGATTTTTAAAACATATGCAATTCTAACTTCATCTTTACCAAGTCCTTTCGTGGAATAAAAGCCATCGGCAGGAGCAACCATTACAGTTTGATTATTATATTCAAAATCTTCTAATAACCATTGGGCAAACTTGCTTGAATCATCTATTGGTAATTTAACTACCGTATAAAAAGCCCCTTTTGGTGTTGGACAAAATACGCCATCCATCTTATTTAAGGCTTCCACCATAAAATTTCTTCTTTCTATATATTCGTTGTAAACCGTTTCGAAATATTCTTTAGGCGTATCCAAAGAGGCCTCTCCTACAATTTGTCCAAAAGAAGGTGGACTCAATCTTGCTTGAGCAAACTTCATAGCTGTTTGCATCACTTTTTTATTTTTCGATATTAATGTTCCTATCCTTACTCCACATTCGCTATATCTTTTCGAAACAGAGTCCATCATAATAACATTCTCTTGTATTTCGTCTAAATGCATAGCTGAAAAATGCTTTTCGCCATCATAAACAAATTCACGATAAACTTCGTCTGAGAATAAATATAAATCGTATTCTTTAATAATCTCTTTTAGACTGTTTAATTCTTGCTCTGAATATAGATATCCTGTTGGATTATTAGGATTACATATAACTATTCCCTTTGTCTTCTCTGTTATTAATTTTTTAAATTCATTAATTGAAGGTAAAGCAAAGTTGTTTTCTATCGTAGAGGTAATAGGAACTACTTTTATCCCTGCAGATGTTGCAAACCCGTTATAATTGGCATAAAAAGGCTCTGGAATAATAACTTCGTCACCTGGATTTAAACAAGACAAGAAAGCAAAGGATATGGCTTCTGAACCGCCTGTTGTTATCATCACTTCATTCTCATCAATATCTATATTTAAGTCTCTATAATATTTGATTATCTTTTTACGATACGATAGATTCCCTGCAGAATGACTATATTCTACAACTTTCAAGTCCCAATTTTTTAGTGCTTGAAGTGCTACTTCTGGGGTTTTTATATCGGGCTGTCCTATATTAAGGTGGTAAACTTTTCGTCCTTTAGATTTTGCTTTTTCGGCAAATGGAACCAATTTCCTAATTGGTGATTCTGGCATCTCCATGCCTCTACTCGAAATTTGTGGCATAATTTTTTATTTTAATCCTTAAATTATTTGTCTTTCTTTTTGATTACCAAATATAAAACAAAACTATCAATAATAAATCATTTATATTTCTCTTTTTATTCGAGTTTATATTTCTTAAAATTTAAGCATACTCCCTTTAAATAAAGCTTGGTAGATTTTCGTTTTTCGATTATCAGAAATTAATTTTAATCTGACTTAAGGGGTAAAAACAACTCCTTTTATTTGTAAATTAATAACAGGATTCGATGCATTGGAATACACTATTATATTTTTCCTGAATGCTCCCACTTTTTGAGTATTATATCGAACTGATATTTTATTTTTCCTTCGACTTTTTATTGCTCCCATTGGTTTATGAGATATTGTACAACCTCATGTTGATTGAGTATTTTTAATTATCAAAGGACCTTTCCCTACATTTTTAAAAACAAAATCGTATTCCGCCTTACTATTAAAAGGGATTTCTCCAAAATCATGAATTAATGTTTCAAATTTAATCTTAGGTAGATTTCTATCTATATTGTTTTGAGAAAACACCGTAATAGATAACAAAAACAATGTTATTATAAATATTTGCTTTATTAAACCCATTTTCGAATTATTATTCTGCTTGTTTTTGTAGAGATTCGTGTAAATTAAATTTATTTCGTGGTCCTTTTTTATAAATTTTAAACTTAAATAAAGGTACGGGATCGTATCCTTGTGTTCCCCAAGGGTGACATTTGGCTATCCTTTTTATAGACATTGTGCTTCCTTTGTGTATCCCGTGTTTTTTAATAGCTTCCGTAGCATAAGACGAGCAAGTTGGATAATGCCGGCAAGATGCTGGTGTGAAAGGAGAAATTGCATATTTATAAATAGCTATAAGGATTAAAGAAGGTAACGATAATATAATTTTTATCCATCGAATCATACAGATAAATATTTTTGAAAATCGGATTTCGTGTTGATATTAATAAAGCATGAACGGTCTTGTACTTCTATAATTTTTGTATTTATTTTTTCAATTAAGTGCCCAAGTTTATAGTCTTTTCGGATGATTTGCTTTTCTATCACTGGAAGAATTCTCTTGTGATAAATCCCAAATAAAGGCTCTAACAACTCTTTATTTTTTGGAATTATTGCATCAATATCTTCCACTATTTCTGATATTAAAAATTCTATAAACTGTTTTTTTACCATTGGGCTATCGCAAGGTAATATAATAACATAATCTGTTGTTGCATTTTTTAATGCAGAATGAATTCCTGCAATTGGTCCTATATTATCATATTCATCTTTAATTATTTTATAATCAAACGCTTGATGAACTATTTTGCTTGAACTTATAAATACCTCCTTACAATAGGGTTTTAAGGCAATGAGAGAAAAATCTATTAATTTCTTTTTTCGGAAAAGTATAAGGCTTTTGTCTTCTTCCATTCTGCTACTTTCACCTCCAGCCAATACAACTCCTGTTATGCCTAATATGTCGTTTTGTGCTTTCATTTATTATCCATAAACGATTATTTCTCTTCTATTCCTGTAGATATTCTTCGGTTCTTAATAACTCGTTTTGAAATCCTTATACTAAATTCGTACAAAAATATTAATGGTATTGAAACCAAAACTTGTGAAAAAACATCTGGAGGAGTAATAATTGCTGATAAAAGCACAAATAATACAATTGCATGTTTTCTGTATGTTTTTAAAAACGGTGGATTTACCATTCCTATTTTGGTCAAGAAATAAATAATTATAGGAAGCTCAAAAATAACTCCTGTTGCCAAAGTTATAGATGTTAGTATAGAAAAATATGACTGGAAATTAATCTGATTTATAACCTGATCGCTTATCGAATAGGTACTTAAAAAATTAATAGATAAGGGAACAATGATATAATATCCAAACAAAACGCCTATTGTAAAAAGAAAAGATACTGCAAATAATAATCCATTAACATTTTTAATTTCATTTTGACGTAATGCTGGTTTAATAAATTTCCAGATTTCCCAAATCAAATACGGAAAAGCAACAACAACTCCAGCAATAATAGAAATAATAATGTGAGATTTAAACTGTCCTGCTAATTTGATATTTATAATTTCAAAATCGAATTGATTAATACATATATTCAAATTTAATAAATCGCCCAAGTAACAAAACACACGATTAGTAAAAAAATCGGGTTGACGTGGTGCTAAAATAATGTCATCGAATAAGAAATTCTTAAAGAAAAAAGCTACAATAGCAACCAACATAACAGCTGATATTCCTCTAATAAGATGTTTTCGGAAATCGTCTAAATGATCTCCAAAACTCATTTTCTTTTCAGGATTATTATGTTTAGTTATCTTTACTTCTTCTGACATTATCTCTTTATTTGAAAAATATTATTCAAAAAAAATATTGACACTAAAATTCTGAGTGTCAATATTTAAATATGTTTGTTATTTGCTAATAATAAGCAAATTATTTTTCTTCTACACTTGCTTTTTCTTCGGAAGATTTTTCCTCTTCTCCTTTTATTCCATCTTTAAATTCTTTAACACCTTTTCCCATACCACGCATCAACTCTGGTATTTTTTTTCCACCAAATAATACCAAAACGACAACTACAATTAAAATCCATTCCGAACCGCCTGGCATTCCTAATAATAATACTGAATTTAACATAATTGAATCTCTTTTATTTGCAACAAAGTTAAGACAAAATTCCGAAAAACCTCAAAAGCTTCATCGATAAATCATTTTTAGTATTGTTTTAACTTCTCTATTAAAACAATATACGCATCTTTTAACAATTCTTGTTTTGCTATAATATCGTCTCTGGCAGCTTCAGCTTCTTCTCTTGTCTTAAATTGTCCGTAAGTGTATCTATAAAATCCATCTTTACCTTTATGAATTTTTACATGTCTTAATGTTGTAAATTCTTTTGGATTTACTTTTGTCGACAATGCCTTTATTTGAACTGTAAATTCTCCTGTTTGGAGATTCTCTTTTGACTCTTCCACAACAGATTCCGAAACTGTTTTTTCTACTATTTGAGCTTGTGAGAAACCATCATCAATTAACGCATTAAGATCTTGTAAGGCCTCTGCTTTTGAACTATACCCTGTAAAATAATATAAGTATTTTCCATTTTCTTTTTTGCTACTAAGGCTTTTAATTTTTGCTTTACAACTGGCTTTCGAAAGCCTTTTTTCCAAGTCTTTTTTAGTCAATTCCTTATCCGAAATTGTTAGTAATATAGAACTTGCTTGATTACGATAAACCAACCTACTGGGAACCTTAATATTTTCTACTATAATTTTATCTCCATTATAGTTCATCAGTTTAATTTCTACTCTTCGGTTCAACTGTCTTCCTTCTGGATTATCTGTTCCATCGGGGTTCGAATTAATTGCAATAGGATTGCTCTCGCCTTTTCCTATAGCAACAAACCGCTGACTCGATATTCCTTTTTGTATCAGATAATTAATAACTGATTTTGACCGTTCTTCCGATAATTTTTGATTGAATTCTGCACTACTTTTAGAATCGGTATATCCTATGACTTCTATATACAAATCAGGGTTTTCTAACATTATTCCATACAGCTTCTCAATTTCTATTTGTGCATCTTTACTTAAATCAAATTTACCATATTCAAAAAATACATTCTTAATAACGTAAAATTTACCTTTAGACACTAACAATGGTTTTAAGGTTACATCAAGAACAAATTCTGTTTTTGCAAAAATCTTAGGAATTAATAAATACTCTGTTCTGGGCTCATAGCCTGGAGCAAAATATACAACTTTAAAACTTCCTGCCGAGATTATAGTATTGTAATTGCCCGTCTCTAAATCAATATCTAAATACTCTAATGTATCTTGAGTATCGTTATTAATAATCGTAATTTTTGCTCCTGAGTACATTGGCCAATTATTATCTTCTATACTAACCACACCTTTAAACTCAACTTCCGTTGAATCGTTTCCTGGAACTGGAACTTTAATTTTATAAATATTATTTTGCTGCTCATAACCTCTATCATTTCCATTTAATGGGAAGATTGCATATTCTCCATTATGTCTTGGTAAATAGAATAAATCATTTCCTGCTGTATTTAAAGGATATCCAAGGTTCATCGGAGAAGTCCATCTTCCATTATCTAATAAACTGGTATAGAAAATATCAAAACCGCCCATTCCATAATGTCCTTGTGATGAAAAATATAACGTTTTACCGTTATTTATAATGTAAGGAGTTTCTTCGTCATAAATCGAATTAATAGTAGGTCCTAAATTTATAGGTTCTCCCCAGTCGCCTTCTTCTTCGTTATACTCTGATTTATAAACATCTAAACCGCCATAACCTCCTGGTCTATCTGAGGTAAAAAATAATGTTTTGCCATCTTTAGTTACTGAAGCATGCGATTCCCAATCTGAAGAATTAATTTTTTTATTTAATTTCTTCATTTTTGACCACTTCCCTTCTTTGTAGTAGCTTACATATATATTACCATTATCATTATCATCTCTTACGATATACAAGGTTTTGCCATCTCCAGAAATAGCTGTTGGAACGGCTGTTTTTCCTGCTTTTAATTGTTTATTAATAGAAATGGGCTCTGTCCAAGCCGAGTCTACAAAATGGGTGAAGTAAATTTGATCCATTTTATAATCAACATTCATAGCCGCCATATCTATATCGGGCGAAAAGGAATTATTATTTCCCGATGTGTATACAATAACATCTTCGTTATAATTAACCACAGGACAATTTTCTACAGTTGTTCCTGAATTCACAATATCGTTTAAACTTTCTGTATCGTACTTAACAGGAACAGATATTAACTCTTTTGCATTATGACAAGCTTGACTTTCTCTTTTTACGTAATCGATATAGAAATAATCTGTCGGGGGCAAATATGAAATGAACCTTTCGTATACCACAACTGCTTTATCAAATTCATGATTAAAACGATAAGCATTACCTAAATAAAATAAGGCCTCGTACGGAGCTTTTCGTTCCTTATAAGATCCTTCGTTATATTCGGATGTCATATCTTCTGTTGATTTTTCTAAAAAGAAAATGGCATTATTCTTTTCATATTTCTTTTCATTTCTCAAATGAAGTATACTCTGCCCTATTCTGTAATTTAAGTTTGCATTAGTGCTATCCCGTTTATATATCTGCATATATAACTCTAAAGCTCTGTCAAATTTTTCGTACAAATAACTGTACTCTGCTTCTATAAATACCTCTCTGGCATCTATTTCTTGAGTAAATCCTACTGTAGATTTACCTTTATCTGTTTCTTGTGAAAAAATGGGAAGAACTGAGAATATTAAAACTATAATTAAAACCTTTTTCATATTTAGCTTTTCCTGTTTATCAATTTTTTAAAAATGATAAGACAACCATTCTACACAAAAATATACAATTTTATTCAATAAATAAACCGTAAGCTCTTATAAATTCAACAATTAAGGTCTTTATTTGAAAAATTCTGTGATAATTCTTTGCTTCAGAATTATAAAAATGTCAATTGTGTATTGTCGTTTTCAACTGTTAATCGAACGATTTGTCCAAGGGGTAATGCAAAATTTTTCTGAATATGTCCTGCAGGAAAATCAAATATTACAGGGTAATTATATTCCCTTACAGCATCGAGTATAATTTCTTTAGCTGTTTGCCCGTAAGGTATAGCATTATCATTCATATCACTCATTCCTCCAACAATTAGAGCTTTTAAATTTTTCAATTTATCTCCTACTTTCAGATTCATCATCATTCGATCTATATGATACAAATATTCATCTAAATCCTCTATAAATAATATTTTCCCTTGGGTATCTATATCTGCTAAAGTTCCTCTAAGAGAATATAATATTGATAAATTTCCTCCTACTAATACTCCTTCTGCTTCACCTTTTATATTTAAGCTATTTGTAGGCAATTTATAAGTCAACGATTCGCCTTTAAGAACCTTAAACATCGATATTATTGGTTCGTCGTCTATGGTATATGAAGAAAAATTAATAGGCATTGTTGCATGAAGTGTTTGTATATTATATTGCTGATGCAAATAAGAATGTAAAACCGTAACATCGCTATATCCTATCAACCATTTCTGATTCTTTTTTATA
>Ga0256826_1002255_pt1 | contig 11808 bp, 3 predicted proteins | sample CV79metaG_FD_185975 | JGI IMG/M metagenome (GOLD analysis project Ga0256826, IMG submission 185975) | Hydrothermal vent microbial communities from East Pacific Rise, Pacific Ocean - CV79 | ecosystem: Environmental > Aquatic > Marine > Hydrothermal vents | place: Pacific Ocean: East Pacific Rise... | reverse complement strand
AAAGAGTAAAGAGTAAAGAGTAAAGAGTAAAGAGTAAAGAGTAAAGAGTAAAGAGTAAAGAGTAAAGAGTAAAGAGTAAAGAGTAAAGAGTAAAGAGTAAAGAAAGATGGCGAAGCTCATCTTAACCCAACCTGAACTTGTAAAAGTTTCAGATTTGGTGCAAATTGTGCGAAAGATCCAGCCGACAACGCACTGCTGTGCGTCGAGAGCTAGATTTTCGTGCAAGGTGTGCCGAAGCTGAAACCTTTTACTCGTTACGTAGGACGGTTAGGACATCAACCTCGCTTGCCTTCTTAGCAGGATACCACGCCGACAAGATCACAATCGCAAATGCCCCACCTAAAATAGAGAAGAAATCCACAATACTCAAATCAAGTACCAAAGTAGAGGTAGGATAGACATCTTTGGGCAAGGTCACAATATCAAAGGTACTAAGGATCCAAAGACCCGTAAGACCTAGTAAAGCACCTGTTATAATACCTCCTAGTCCAATAACCACACCTAAGTATAAAAAGACCTTCTTGATCTCTAACTGGCTTGCACCTAGAGAGATCAGTAGCGCAATCTCACTACGACGGTTCATCACGGTCATTAAAAGAGAAGAGATGATATTGATCGCAGCAATAAGGATAATAAGCATCAGCACAATAAACAAAGAGCGTTTTTCAAGCTCTAGCGCGGCAAAAAAATTCATATTATCTTGCCACCACCCTTTGATGGCTACACCAACAGGGAGTGTCTTACGTATACTTTCAATGATTGCTTGAGGATTTTCTGAATAGATATGAATACCATCATACTGATTAACAGGCAGATGCATAATACGCTGCATCGACTCCATCGTGGTATAAGCATAAGCCTTATCATAAGCAGATAGGCCTGAATTAAAAATACCCTTGATCTTAAACCGCTTAAGCTTTGGTGTGACCCCTAATCCGCCAGGATCCATCTCTGTAAAGATATAAGTGATTTTATCATCTTTATAAAGATCAAACTCCTCTTTAAGCGCATTACCAATAACAACTTGAAACTTACCAATCTTAGTATCTTCTAGGGCCTCTTTTAAAACACTGTTGACCTCTTTTTCATACTTAAAATCAACACCAAAAAGATAGCCACCTTCTAAAACACTACCACTTCTTGCAATAACAGATGAGCTGACATATGGACTCATCTTAAGCTCTGGAAACTTATCTTGCAGATCAAAGAGTAGATCTTCATTAACAGAGCCATAAAAGCGTGGATAGACCGTCAATGGGTAGTTCATGACCGTCAGTTTTTTCTTAAACTCATTGTCAAAACCATTCATTAAAGCCATTGCAATGATTAGTACCATCACACCAATAGCAATACCACTGAAAGCTAAAAGAGCAGATAAAAAGATAAAAGGTTGATCCTTATCAAAACGTAAAAAACGTTTGACAAGATAATTAACTATGGAGGTTTTAGCCATCATTATGAAGCAAAAGCCCCTTTTTTAGGGCCACTTTTACCACAGCACTGCTTGTACTTCTTACCTGAACCACAAGGACAAGGGTCATTTCTAGCAATACGCTTCTCACCTATAGGTTCTTCTGAATCTTGATGATTAAAGGCTAAAGTTGCTTCAAGTTGCTTTCGTGCTACCTCTTTTTGGCGTTCAAGTTCTGCAGCCTCTTCTTCTGGTGATGTTTTTGTAAACTCAATGATCTGAAGTGTTTTGATCGTCTCATACTTGATCATCTCTACAAGTTCCATAAAGAGGTTATAAGACTCTTTTTTGTACTCAACTAAAGGATCTTTTTGGTTGTAAGCACGTAAACGAATACCCGTCTTCATAGAGTCCATCTGATAAAGGTGATCTCTCCATGCGCGATCAAGTGTCTTGAGGTAAATTTCACGTTCAATCGAACGTCTGATATCTTCAGGAACCTGCTCCATCTTAGTCTCATATACTGCTGTTAAAGCTTCTTCGACAGCCTCTAGCAGTTCATCATGCTCTTTAGCTTTAAGTGGTGCTACATCAAGATCAAAGCGACACTCCTCTTTAAGTGTTAAAGCAAGACGTTCAAGGTTAAACTCTTCACTATCTGCACCATCAAAGATTTCAACATTTGTAAAAGTCTGTAGTAAGTACTCACTACGGATCATCTCTACTTTTGTTTTAATATCATAAGCATCATCTAACAACTCATTTCTAAACTTGTAGACGATCTTACGTTGTTCGTTGGCAACATCATCATACTCAACAATATTTTTACGACCTTCATAATGAAGGTTTTCAACTTTTTTCTGTGCTTTTTCTACTGCACGTGTTACCATCTTAGACTCGATGTATTCACCATCTTCAACACCAAGACGTTCCATGATACTCTTAATACGATCACTACCAAAGATACGTAAAAGGCTATCTTCTAGTGAAAGGTAGAAACGTGAACTACCCGGATCACCCTGACGACCGGCACGACCACGTAGTTGGTTATCGATACGGCGATTTTCATGACGCTCTGTACCAATGATACAAAGACCACCAAGTGCTTTGATCTCATCATTGATCTTGATATCAACACCACGACCTGCCATGTTAGTTGCAATAGTAACTGCACCTTTAACACCCGCATTTTTGATAATCTCACCCTCTTGTTCATGGTTCTTTGCGTTTAGTACTGTATGTGCAATCTTTTCACTTTTTAGAAGATCATGAAGAAGCTCAGACTTCTCAATCGAAGCGGTACCAACAAGTACAGGACGTCCTAGTTTTGAAAGCTCACGAATCTCAGCAATAACTGCTGTAAACTTCTCTTGTTCTGTTTTGTAGATCAGGTCATTTTGATCAAGTCTTGTAACAAGAACATTGGTTGGAATAGAGACAACATCAAGATCATAGATCTGACCAAACTCTGTTGCTTCTGTTTGCGCTGTACCCGTCATACCAGCGAGTTTATCATACATTCTAAAGTAGTTTTGGAAGGTGATGTCCGCAAGAGTCTGTGTCTCTTCTTTAACTTCGACCTGCTCTTTTGCTTCTAGTGCTTGGTGAAGACCTTCAGAGAAACGACGTCCTTCTGAAAGACGACCTGTAAACTCATCAACAATGATTACTTCACCATCTTTAACAACATAATCAACATCTTTTTCAAACAAGTAGTTTGCTTTAAGTGCTTGGTCCATATGGTGTGAAAGTGCTGAGTTTTCAAGAGAGTATAGGTTATCTACACCAAAAAGCTTTTCAGCTTTTTCAATACCCTCTTCTGTAGTCAAGACGACTTTATCTTTTTCATCTACAGTAAAATCCACATCTTTAACCATAGCCAAGGCAACTTCATTGGCTTGTGAATAGTTTTCTAAAGTACGATCAACTGGACCAGAAATGATCAATGGTGTACGTGCTTCATCGATCAAGATCGAATCTACTTCATCCACAATAACAAAATGGTGGCCACGTTGGGCCATCTGATCTTTTGAGAAACTCATATTATCACGTAAGTAATCGAATCCAAACTCATTGTTCGTACCATAAGTGATATCAGCGTCATATCCCTCTTTCTTAGCAGCAGGATCATAACCACCTTCTAAGATCGTACCAACACTTAGACCTAAGAAGTTATAAAGTGGCTCAAGCTCACTGGCATCACGAGATGCAAGATAGTCATTGACAGTAACAACATGTACACCCTTGCCTACTACAGCATTAAGAACGACAGCAAGTGTAGCTACAAGTGTTTTACCTTCACCCGTCTTCATCTCAGCGATACGACCCTCATGAAGCACCATACCACCTAAAAGCTGTACATCATAGTGACGCATGTTGAGAGTACGCTTACTTGCTTCACGTGTGATTGCAAATGATGCTACTAAAATATCATCAAGTGTTTGTTCATCTGCAAGAACAGATGCTTTAAGTGTTTCAAAAGCGGCTTTAAGCGCCTCATCATCTAGTGCTTCATACTCTGCTTCTAAAGCATTGATCTGCTTGATACGTTTTTTGTATTTTTTGAGTTCACGGTCATTTTTGGTACCGAATATTTTTCCAAATGTTGCTTGAATCATTATCTAACTTATCCATTTTCTATAAAGTTGGATGATTATAGCTCAGAGAGTCTATAGTTAAGATGAAAGGCTATTTATAGGGAGTAATTATCATTCATATTAACTAGTATCAAAATGATAAGTTACTGCTTTTCTCATTAATGCAATATTTTTAATCAAAGTGTATAATATGCTTTAACTTCAACAATTTAAAAAGGTTCTCTTTGAAAAAGCACACCCTTATATTGACATTCATCTTACTATCTACTTCACTATTTGCACTTGACATCAAACTCACCTCAATGGAAGCTGCTTTTACACAAACTGTGACAAACGATAAAAACAATACCCTACTCTATAGTGGCTATATGTATGCAAAAGAGCCTTATAAGACCTTTTGGCATTATAAAAAACCGTTTGAAAAGTCACTCTATATCTCTGGTGATAAGATCACCATTGTCCAGCCTGACTTAGAACAAGCCATTGTTAAGACACTTGATGAGAACATCAATATCTTAGCCATCTTAAGAAGTGCTCAAAAGATGAAAAATGGCCACTACCTTGCCCGTTATAATGAAAACCGTTATGAGATCGTATTAGAGAAGAAGATGATTAAGAGTATCCACTATAAGACACCTTTTGATCATCAGGTTGTCATTACCTTTACAGACCCAAAAGTCAACCAAGTGATTGACAATCAGATTTTTAAAGCCCAGATCCCTGATGATTTTGATATTATCAGTGAATAAGAGAGGCGCTTAATCCATAAACAGACCCATATGGCCTGTTACCCTTACGCTACGATATTGTGTTGAATATCATCTTCTACTTTGACCAATACCGTTGCATCTGACGTATTGGTGTATTCGGTATACCCACCTACAGAGCTACCTTGTACCCATCCATCTGCAGTAGAAAAGTCAACCTTATCTGCACTATCTCCTGCAATAATAAGATCATTATTGCTATCTGTAATATTTACAACATCAGTTAGTGAAAGGGTTCCAAGGTCATGATCACCCACCACTTTAAGGTCAAGTGTCTCAATGTTTTGTAGTTGTGTAAAGTCAATGGTTGTACCATCAAAGATGATGACACGGTCATCTCCACCTAAGCCATCAATACTATTGGTCGCATTGTAACCAAGGACATCAGCACCTGCAGTAGCATCAAGGACAGTATCATCGATAGTACCACCACCATTGATTGTTACGGTTGCACCATTGATATCAGTATAAACATTGGTACTACCCTCTTGAGCCCAAACATTATCACCATCATTCAAGAGGGTTACACTGTCTCCAGCATCTGTTTCAATAACCAATGCATTACGAGCATCTGTCATTGCTTCTACATCTGTGGTATTTAAAGTAATAGCATGATCTCCATGTTGGGTCAGATCAAGCGTCTCAACATTTAAGATCTTCGTATCATCAAGTGCTGTAAAGTCAATACCAACACTGTTCCAGTCCGTTCCAAAATGAAGCGTATCATCACCAGCTGAAGCATCAACCCCTTTTGCATCAAACAGTAACGTGTCATCTGAAGCGGTAGATACTTGATCAGTAATCGTCATTGTCACATCACTGCTTACAACTGCTGAAGTATCACCGTTGGAGTTCTCCTCAGTTTGTAATGTCAATGTAACTGTACCATCCATATCATTTTGAATGATACTCAGCTCAGAAAGATTACTATAGTTAAGGGTTGGCTCACTAATGGTATAAGTATCTGTTGCGCTATCATAACTTACTGCAGTTGCATCAAGTTCAACCCCACTAAGCTTAAAGATCGCAAAAGCACCTAGCCCTGCTAAAGTGATATTAATACGTTCACTGCCATCCGTATCATTTACATTAGCATTCATATTGATCGTGACATCAGAACCTTCAACACCATGGCTATCTGTTGGGTTAAAACTAATAGGATCTGCTATAGCACTGATATTGACAAATACCTGTGTGCTATCGTAAAGTGTTGTACCCATATCATCAACACCGACTTTAAGCACCATAGTGTCTAAAGTCGTATACCCTACAGTAGGAACAGAGACAACACCCCCAACATTTTCAGGTGGTTTGACCCAAATACTTGGGATACTACCACCACTTATATCTATGTTCCAACTGTTATTACCAGAGCCATCTGTTCCTAAGTTATCTGATGAACCAAGAGGTTGTGCACTATCACCAACAAAAACTAAGTATCCATCGGGAACACCTTCTAAGATAACACTGACCACTGTCTCAGATGGATCAACTTTAGCACCTACAACATCAGGTAAAGATGTTCCATTTTCTGTGATTTGTATCTTAGTATCTTCATCACCGATCAACTGTAGACTTGTAAATTCTAGACCATCAGCAACAGGCTTAACATCAAAGGCAAAAGACTCTGTCTGCTCGATCACATTGTCTGCATTGGCCTCTTTAACAAAAAGGGTATAGTCTAACTGCACACCACCAGCAAGGTGATCATCAAGCTTAAAGGTCAAGCTACCAAGATCTGCCACCGGAATATCAAGACTATCACCTATGTTAAAGTCATAACTGTTTCCACCATAAGTCAATGTTCCATTCATATCTTCACCAATGACGTTTTGACCACTGTTATTCGTCAAAGTCACTGTTGTCAGAGCCGCTCCACTTGCATCTTGCACCTGTGTTGCATAAGGGTCATCTACTGTTGTTAGCGAGATCGTCGTACTATAACTACCATCTTCTAAAGGCTCTACAGAAACATCTCCAGCTTCATCTTTATAGACTGGGTTAACACCCATTGTAAAGTCATCTGTAACAGGCTGCACATCACCATTATAGGTCACAGTTTTTGCTTCAGAGTAACCACCAGGAGCGTAGGTTGTTAAGGTTGTAGTAAAAGAGAGATCTCCTACAACACCATAAGTACCATCCGCAGCATTGTTGGAGTTATAGTTCTCTAATGGTGTAATGATCAAGCTGTCTAAAGCTGTTTGGATCGTTGCTTTACCGTCACCTTCATAGGTATAAAATGTCACACCATTATAAGTATCAACACGCCAACCTGCCCCGCTAACAGTACAGTTTTGAAGCTGTTCAACAGTAATAGAGTAACGTTCTACCGTAACAGCATCAGGACCAGGAGTGCCATCAATATCAATATCTGCATTGGTCACATTATCCACATCAAAGTCAATCACATCACCCAAGCTAATAGGCGTCAATACAGGCGTACTTCCTGCACTTAAGTTATCTTCAATAAAACCACTAAAGTTTGGATCTACATGCCATCCATCAGCCTCACCTGCATTATTACCTAAGATATCCATAGGGATCTCTGGAGTCTCAGTAGGTGTAAAGCCTGTGTCTGTGAGGGTTATGGTTACAACATCTGTTGTGATTGCAGTGTTTGTACCTACATCAACATTCTCAAAACGTACCGTAATCGTACCTGCGATCTCATGTCCTACAGTGTTATCACCATCAATATTAAGCTGTAGGTCATATCCAAGAGGTGATTGATCAAAGACCATAGGATCACCATCAATCCCTATAGGATTATCAATGTACCAAATGGTTGTAAATTCACCACCAGGACCTTCAATATCACCCGCATAGTGACCACCATTGATTGTAACACCTTTAGGTACACCCTCAATACGGATACGACTAATATGCTCACTACCATCAATATCTTGACCATTTTGGTTACTACTGCCATCTTGAGTAAACTCTCCAGTCTCATCAACTGCTGCAATATCGATCTGTATTGTAACATCTGTATTGGCTGTGACATTAAGTGTTAGATCATCATTTTCAGCATCAACACTGACACTATCAATCGCACCAACCACACTACTATCAACATTAGCTGTATCCATTGTAGCTTCAATATCATCAGTATTGGCAATCAGGTTAAAGTTGATCTGGCCATCTTGCATCACAGAGATATTTTCTATATGCTCACCATTGGTCGTATCGTAGAAATCTTTAATAGAGTACTTTGAATCAAGAAGTGTTGTCGCACTACTAAGATCTGCATCATACTGGATATAAATATCATTGAATGTATTGTTACTAAACTTGTAGTACTCCACACCACCATCAAACTCTTTGATGATATCTGGGTTACTTAACGATTCAGTAGCAATGTCCTTTGTTCGATCATTAGTGTAATACATCTCAAAGTTTTGGCCATCAACTTGATCAACACGAAGCCATACTTCATTGATGATTTCAGCATTACCATTAGTATCTGGATCTGCTGAGGCAAAAGTAGCATTAAGATGTGTTAAAGTATCTTCAACAATATCAATATCTTCAAAATTTGAATACGTTGTCTCAGCGACTGGCGTCACTAAAAGTTTAAGATTATCTTGAAGACTAGAGATTGAGTGTCCATCATCTTCTGTCATAACATAAGAGACTTGAAAATCAATCTCACCACTGTAATGTTCCACCGAAGTGATGCTAACAAGGTCTGCGTTTAGATCTGCTGGTGTTGTTACCCAAACTCTAGAGGTCCCTGTTCCTGAAACAAGTGTTGCCCCTGCAATATCAAAGTCAGTACCCAAACCAGTGATTTTGATGGTTACATTTTCACTCGCAATATCATCTGTAGCCACTGATGGATCACGCTCTGTTGTATCAACTGGAACACTCTCTTTATCATTGGTCTTGACATTGTCATATGAGTCCAATTCTGCTGGCGTTTGAAGAACATTTTTAAGATTAAAGGCAATACCTACACCACCAGCAGCACTATCTTCAGCCACGACACCATTGTAGATGCCATTAACATTGTCTTGTGTCACAGTAAAGTTATTTTGTCCATCAGGAGTTGTATCATCAATGACATATCCATTGTACTCATTATTGACAAGAATATCTGCACGACCATCAACCTTAATATCAATTGGAACATTCGGACCGCGCGTGCCATCAACACTGACTATAGTCCCATCTGACATTGTGATGGTATCCACACCATAACCACTAGCTTCTATCACAAAATCAACATTTGAATTATGTGGAGGGATGATAAGAGGTGGATTGGCATTATCATAATCTTCGATCTTGATCTCCCAAGTTGTACCGGTGGTAACTGTAATACCTGCTGGTGAGATCACATTACCACTAGTATCTGTTATAACTCCACTACCATAGATTAGATTACCTTCATAAAAGAGGACGGCATCATTAGGGATTTCCGAAAAGAAAACCGTAAAGGTCTCTGAACCATCTGTATCTGTAGAGCTAACACTCGCATTGATACGGATACCATTTGGTGCACTTGCGGCATCAATCGTTCCATCTGCATTACGACCATCATCCTCATCACCAATACCTTGCGTGATATTAATGATTGGTGCATCGACCACCGGATCAATATCTATTGTCAATGTTGAGATCGCACTATCTTGAGTCGTTGCAGCACTGCTATCATCTTCATCATGATCAGTATTGCGAACATGCATCTCTACATGCATCGTTCCAGAGAAGTCTTTTGGTGCTTGAATACGAACGGTATCTAAAAACTCAAGAGGAACTTCTACCTCGGAGTTGAGTGAAACAACTTTTGTTCCACTTGCATCGGTATACTCCAGTTGTGCTCCTATCAAAGCAGTAATAGTACCTGAGCTATCCTCACTCGTAATATTGTTGAAGACAACAAAGGTCTCTTCTGAGCCATTAGGGTTTGTTGAACCATCAAGGTTGACAAGTGCATCTTCATTAGTTGCATCTAACACAAAACCTGCATCTGCAGTATTAAGATCAAACCAACTGTCTTCTACACCATGAGTAACATAGGTGTGATCTGGGTTTTGAGTGATATCAGCACCACTTGGTGTTGCTGTATCTGTTAGCTCTGACTCACTTACAGCTAAGACCTCTACTACTACAGCTATCGGTGCTATCGTTGCTGTCACAGTCCCTTGTCCTCCACCATCATCAATATCTTGAGTTGTTGCACTCACTTGCAGTGTGATATCTTTTGAACTGTGTGCTGGTGGTAAGATCTTATAAGCCTCAATGTCAGCTACAGTATGAGTGGCATCAATTGTGATGGTTGTTGAAGCAACAGCACCTGATGTATTTTCAAAAACAAGCGTTGTACCATCTGCTTCATAGATCTTAACCCCATCAGGGATATCTGCGATCGTCACACTCGTCACAGTCTCATTACCTACTGTAGAGAGGATATCGGAGATACTAAAGTGTAAGTTCAAATCAATCAAAGTATCTTCATCACCACTAGAGACATCTGTAGTGATCACCATATCATTAGCTACTGGTGTAACATCCATATTGATAGTTATAGTATCACTTAATGTTGCTATAGCCCCACTCGAATCACTATCACTATCGGTTACTTCAACTGTAACATCAATGCTATCAAGGTCTGTACTATCATTGGTTGGTGTCATGATGTAGATCTCAGGTATATTAGTAATATCTGCTACACTAATACTAAAACCACCACTGGCATCGCTACCAATAGAAGGATCTTGCATATCAGATGGTGTGGTTCCAGAGTAGTAAAGTGTACCTACTGGTAAGTTGGTACCATCGATTTTGATCACATAGCTCTCAGAGCCATCAGTATCAACTGTTGGTGTGATACTAAAGGTATCGTCTATACGGATCCAGCTATCTTCATCTCCACTTGCATCACCATTTTTAGCGATAGAGACAGTATCAGTCACTGCTTGAACATCAACCTCTAAGTTGGTCGTTGATGTAGCACCTACAACACCTACAATAGGATCACCACTATCATCAACTTCATAAGAGGTCACAGACATTACGATGTTAAGATCTACACCACTTTGAGCGATAGGGTTGACTTGCATCGCTTCAAACTCAGCTTTTGTCATGATCAAATCACCACTGACGCCATTGATATGATCGATTGTACCATCACCATTTTCATCAAGATCATTGATAACGATAGTAATATCAGCACCTGTTGAGGTAAAGGTGTTTCCACCATAAAGAAGTTGGGTCCCTGATGTGATACCAGAAAGCGTAATAGCACCCAAAAGCTCGGGGTTATCACCTGCTGTACCAGTACCATTTTGATCTGTGTCATCAACAACTATTGGCACATTTAGCCCTAATGCAACAGCAGTATCTTCATCTGTATTGACCACAGCAGCATCAACACTTAAAGTTGGAGCATCTGAGAGAGGGTTGACTGTCACTGTAACTGTGGTTGTAGTCACCACACCATTAGGATCTGTGTATGTATAAACTACAGTATCTTCACCACTATAGTTTGTTGCAATAGAGTCTGATCCATCTGAGGTACTTGGCGTATACTTCAAACGACCATCACTCAAGATCTCTGCATGACCATACGTTCCATCTGTTGTGATTGCTGTGTTTGATGATGTCGCATTGGCATTGGTATTGATAATACTTGATGTATCATGTGCACCGGTAGCACCCTCTTCATCAACGATAAGTGTATCTGTGGCAGGGATATTGTTATCATCCACAATTGAGATCTTAAATGTGGCTGGACTTTGATCATTGTCATCATCTACAAGTGTGATATTAAAGTCAAACTCAATATTGCCATTTTCTAGCAGATCTGTCTCATGATCAAGATCATGGTAAAGTGTTGTTGTATAACCAGGAGTTGGCCCTGTTGGATCAGTGATTTCAACTGTAAAGACTGTATATGTCACGGTTGCAGCAGTTAAAGTATGGCCATCTGCTGAGACACTATAGGTGATTGTATCACCATTAGAAGATAAGCCTGGTGTATTCGTACCATCACTCTTAGTCCAAGTATCATCAACTTGTGTTGCATCAA
>Ga0256826_1002254_pt1 | contig 11810 bp, 8 predicted proteins | sample CV79metaG_FD_185975 | JGI IMG/M metagenome (GOLD analysis project Ga0256826, IMG submission 185975) | Hydrothermal vent microbial communities from East Pacific Rise, Pacific Ocean - CV79 | ecosystem: Environmental > Aquatic > Marine > Hydrothermal vents | place: Pacific Ocean: East Pacific Rise... | reverse complement strand
TTTTCGGGTCATTCCATTTGATAACCAAGATAAAACATCGTAAACAGAAATTCTTGTCCCTTTAATTATTGGTTTTCCAAATCTCTTTTCTGTATTAATTTCTATGTATTCATTAAATCGTATCATATTACAAAGGTAATCAATTATTTTCTTCGTGTTATTTTTTTTGCTTGTATAAAGCTGTATCAAGGGTGTATTGTAGCTCAGCATTGTATGCTGAGTAGAGTTTCTATATATTCTTAATGTGTCATTCATATTTTATGATAGCTTATATAATCAATTTACAAGCAAGCCGCGAAAGCGTGCATTTTCATTTCAGCAGCAAGGGAGCGGCTTTTTATCTTCATGATGTATCTTTTATCCCGTAGATAAATCAACGGGCTACAGATGGGACGGTGCTCGGCACCTTATAATAACGAAAATCACCCGATGACTATCGGGAAAATGCATGTAGTCATCGGGTGATTATGGATATATACAAGCAAGCCACGAAAGCGTGCATTTTCATTTCAGCAGCAAGGGAGCGGCTTTTTAATCTTCATGATGTATCTTTTATCCCGTGGATAAATCAACGGACTACAGATGGGACGGTGCTCGGCACCTACATCCAAAAAAATCCGTGTCCATCCGTCAAATCCACATCATCCGCATCATCCGTGTTCCAAAAAATCCATGTCCCAAAAACCCATATCCCAAATAAAACACAATTCAGATGATTATTTCATACTTTTGCAAAATGCAGAAAAGCCCGGAATATACATTATCCAATTTAATGGATGAGTTAAATTTAATCATTCGCTCCTCCTTTGACCAGTCTTATTGGATTGTTGCCGAGCTAGCCAATGTTAGCACTTCTCCTCGTGGACATATGTATATGGAATTGGTAGAAAAATCGGGCCCGCAAATTATTGCCAAAGCCAGAGCCAATCTATGGAGTTCCAAAAGGCAGCAAATAGTGAGTGCTTTTGAAGATATCACTCACCAAACACTTAAAACCGGAATGAAAGTGATGCTGCAGGTTACTATTGATTTTCATTCGGTTTATGGCATGAGCCTGCAAATACATGATATTGATCCTGCCTATTCGTTGGGAGAGCTGGAAAGGCAGAGACAAGAAACCATTAAAAAACTTGAAGAGGAAGGCTTGCTCGATTTTAACAAGCAATATATTCTGGATCATGTGATTCAAAATTTAGCCATCATCAGCTCCAAAACAGCAGCCGGTTATCAAGATTTTATGAATCAGTTGGAGAATAATACTCAAGGCTATACTTTTAAAACCCGACTTTATCCTGCTATTATGCAAGGAGAAAAAGCTGTTGGGTCTATTATTAAAGCTTTGGATGCACTCGAAAACTCCAAGGAGGATTATTCAGCAATCGTAATTATTAGAGGAGGGGGCTCCAATTTAGACTTAGCATGTTTTGACGACTATCAGCTAAATGTTCGCTTAGCCCAGGCATATTTCCCTATTTTATCTGGAATTGGTCACGAAAGAGATCAATCGGTAACTGATATGATTGCACATACGCGATTGAAAACACCCACAGCAGCCGCTGAATTCATTATTCAACATAATCAGGCATTTGAATTACAAATAACAGAACTCTTTGGAACCATTATAGAGTTTGTAAAAATGACTATTGATGAGCAACAATACATCATGGAACAAAGTAGTAATTCCATTGCAGAAAAATCGAGAATGCTCATATCCAAAGAACACAATTTATTAAAAGAATTTTCATTTTACATCAATAAATCAGCTGTTGAGCTTATTAATAGCAACAATTTACAATTAAGAGAAACAAAGGCAGACTTAGCTTATAAAAGCAAGAGCCATAAGAACAGAAGCAATTTTCAGCTACAACAAATCATGCAAGAACTCAGTTCGTCCATTGAAAACTTTAAAAGGTTTAAAATATTAGAAATTAACAATTTGCAAAATCAATTACTCTCCTCGCCTTTAATTTTAAATAAGCAAAAGAACAAACTAAGTTATATTCAAAACACCATTAAACTATCTAATCCTGAATCAATATTAAAAAAAGGCTTTAGCATTACAAGAAAAAACGGATTAGCCATTACCAATATATCTAAACTATTGAATAATGATATATTGGAAACACAGCTTTATCAAGGCATGATAAAAAGTAAAATAATAAAAGAATAATTATGAGTAAAAAGAAATTAACTTACGATAGTGCACTCAATGAATTACAGGAAATTGTAAATGAGATTGAGAGCGAGGAAATAGGCATTGACGAATTATCGAAGAAAGTAAAACGGGCAGCTGAGTTATTAAAGTTTTGTCAGGAAAAATTGCATCAAACTGAGGAAGACGTGAATGAGATTCTTTCGCAATTTGACGAAAAATAGTTTATAGCTGCAAATTTTCTAATTTTGCAAAAAACAGAAAGTGAAAGTAGATTGGAATAAAATAGCAAGTCAGGGGGTGAGTTTACCCATTCACTTTTACCGCTACGTTATTTCACCACTTTTGCCGGCTTCATGCAGACATGTCCCAAGTTGTTCCGAGTATAGTTTGCAAGCTTTAAAAGCTCATGGCATTATAAAAGGTACAGCATTAGCAGCAAACAGAATAAGCCGATGCCAGCCATGGGGAACAAGAGGATACGATCCTGTGCCTAAAATAATTGTGAATATAAAATATAAATCTAAATTAGTTGAAAACAGATTGAAATGAGAAACTTTGGTTCAGATAAACTATCGGCATTAGATGCCAAATTTGAGGCGCAAAAAATATCTTTTGGCCCTATTGCCTTCCAAGCAGTACGCTCCATGCGAGATCTTGGAATTTTAGGATTGGTGGAAAACTCAAGAAAAGAAGGCATTTTGGTTGACCAGATAGTGAAGGAATTAAAACTATCGCGCTATGGTGTTCAGGTTTTACTGGATGCCGGAATAAGTACCGGAGTGGTTTTACAAAAAAACGATAAATTTTTTCTAACCAAAACAGGTTATTTTATCATGAACGATCCATTAACACGTGCCAATCTGGATTTTGTTCAAGATGTAAACTATCTTGGATTCTTTAATTTAGATGAAAGCATTAAAAGTGGGAAACCGGAAGGTTTAAAGGTATTTGGGAAATGGAAAACTGTTTACGAATCCCTTTCAGCTTTACCTCCTAAGGTTCAAAAAAGCTGGTTTCAGTTTGACCATTATTATTCAGATTTGGTATTCCCACTGGTGATGCCCCTTATTTTTGCAGATAAACCAAAACGACTTCTTGATATAGGAGGCAATACAGGTAAATTTAGCATTAAAGCAGCACAGTATAATCCCGATGTTCACATCACTATTTTAGACTTACCCGGCCAACTGAATGTAGCCTATCGAGAAATTGAAGAAGCCAAACTTTCCGATAGAATTGATGGCTTTCCAATAGATTTATTAGATCCTAATAATGAATACCCAAGCGGTGTAGATGCTATTTGGATGAGCCAATTTTTGGATTGTTTCTCCGAAGAAGAAATAGCACATCTCCTCTCACGCGCCTTTGATGCACTTATTCCGGGTGGAATTTTGTATATCAATGAAACTTATTGGGACCGACAAAAATACCAAGCATCCAGCTATAGTCTTAACATGACATCATTATATTTTACAGCCATTGCAAATGGTAATAGCAGAATGTATCACAGTGAGGATATGATAAGACTTGTAAAAAATGCAGGCTTCCAAATTTCGGAAGATATTGATGGCTTAGGAGTTAGTCATACTCTATTGAAATGCAAAAAATAATTCCAAAGCCTTTTTCTTTATTTTTTTGTGATATATTTAAGGAAGCCCAACTCACATAAAACCAAAGCTTTCAAACATATAAACAATCACTTTGGGACGCTGTTCAATTCTTTAGCTAATTAATTATAAAAAGACAAAATATTATTCTATTTTTGCGCCTTGAAAAATTAGGATTATTTAAAACTCTAAACACATGCAAAACAAAGGAGCTATACGCTTATTTGCAATCATATTTGCTTTAGTTTGTGTATATCAGCTATCATTTACTTTCTTCGCAAGAAATACTGAAAGTAAAGCAGCTGAGTATGCTAACTCTCCTGAAGCACATGATTTAGCAGATCTTTTAGCAAATGGAAACACCCTGAAACAAGGGATGCTTTTTGATTCTATCTCAAAAGCCAGACAGAAATTCTACTTGGATTCTATGCAAAATGAGGTAGTTTACAACATTGGAATCAGACAATACACATTTAAAGACGTTAAAGAAAGAGAGTTAAACCTCGGTCTTGACCTTAAAGGTGGAATGAACGTAACTTTAGAAGTTTCGGTTCCAGACATTATATTTGCCCTATCCGGCAAGAGTAAAAACGCTACATTTACCAAAGCTATTGCTTTGGCTCGCGAGAAACAAAAAAGCAGCGATGTTGCTTTTCTTGATTTATTTAGCCAATCCATTAACGAATTAGATCCAAACTTTAGTCTAGCTACTGTTTTTAGTACTATCGACCTTAAAGATAAAATCAATTATAATTCAACTAATGATGAAGTATTAGTAGTATTAGAAGATGAAGTAAATGGCGCTATTGATCGTACATTTAACATCTTAAATACTCGTATCAATAGATTTGGTGTTGCACAGCCCAATATTCAGCAATTAGCTACTAAAGGTAGAATTTTAGTAGAGCTTCCCGGTATTAAAGATCCTGCAAGGGTTAGAAAACTATTGCAAGGAACAGCTCAACTAGAGTTTTGGGAAACTTGGGATTTTTCTGAAGTAGTTGGATATTTTGGCGAGGCAAACGCTGCATTAGCAGAAAAAAGAGCTGCTTTTGAAGTATTAGAAAAAGCTGCCAAAGGCGAAGTTGCAACCGAGGAAAATACAAATAAAGAAGCTACTGAATTAGCTGAACAAGTATCAGACACAACAGCAAATCAAGAAGCCTCGCTAATTGATGAAATAGCTCAAGATAGCTCAAATGTAGTAGATGAGACTTTAGCTGCTCAGCAGTTTTATAAGTCAAATCCAATTTACGAGTATCTTCAACCTAATTTCCGTCAGGATCCTCAATCCGGAAAAATGTATCCCGGACAAGGTGCATCGGTAGGTTTTGCTTCTGTAAGAGATACTTCTCGTGTAAATGCTATGATGGCTCAGGTTAAAAATATTTTCCCGGCCAATATGCGTTTCATGTGGACTATTAAGCCAATTAGAGATGGTGGTGATTTGCATAGCTTAATTGCTATTAAAGTGAGCTCACGCGATGGTGAACCTGCTTTAGGTGGCGATGTAATTGTAGATGCTTCGCAAGACTATAGCGCAACAGGTCAAGTTGAAGTAAGCATGAGTATGAATGCAGAAGGAGCTTTAACATGGAAAAGATTGACCGGAGATAATATTGGCCGACAAATTGCCATTGCTCTGGATGGATATATTTATAGTGCTCCTAATGTGAACACAGAAATTTCAGGTGGTCGTTCTTCCATTACAGGTGGAGGAATGTCTGTAGAAGAGGCAAAAGATATTGCAAACATCTTAAAAGCCGGTAAACTACCTGCTCCTGCCCGAATTGTTCAGGAAGAAGTAGTTGGTCCTTCATTGGGTCAAGAGGCTATTAGCTCAGGCTTGTGGTCATTTGTAATTGCCTTCTTATTGGTATTATCTTATATGATTTTCTTCTACAACCGTGCGGGTTGGGTAGCGGATTTAGCCCTTATTGTAAACCTACTCTTTATCTTTGGTGTTCTTGCATCTTTAGGAGCTGTATTAACACTCTCCGGTATTGCAGGTATCGTACTTACAATAGGTATGGCGGTAGATGCCAACGTAATTATATTTGAACGTATTAAAGAGGAAGTTAACTTAGGTAAAGGTATTCGTTTAGCTATCACAGATGGTTATAAAAACGCTTACTCTGCCATTATTGATGGTAACGTTACTACCTTATTAACAGCCATTGTTCTTTATATATTTGGCTCTGGTCCTATTCAAGGTTTTGCTACTACATTAATCATAGGTATTTTTGCTTCTTTATTCTCTGCTATCTTTATTACACGATTGGTTTTCTCTAACCTATTAGATAAAAACCAAGTAATTAGATTTAGTACAAAAGCAACAAAGAACTTCTTACAAAATACCAAAATTGATTTTATTGGCAAAAGAAAAATCGCCTATTTTGCTTCAGCAGCCCTTATTGTTATCAGTATTGGTTCCTTGGGTATTCGTGGTTTAAGCTATGGTGTTGACTTCTCCGGTGGTAGAACTTATATAGTTCGTTTTGATCAAAATGTAAATACTACAGAAATAAGGAAAGCCCTTTCAGCTGAATTTGACCAAACACCCGAAGTAAAAACTTTTGGGCCAGATAGACAAGTAAAAATTACTACCCAATATTTAATTAATGATAATAGCGAAAATGTTGATGATATCATACAACATATGTTATTTAAAACATTGGGGAGCTTTTACATAGAAAGCATTAGCTACGAACAGTTTTCTGGTGATACCAGCGATACTGAGCAATTGGTTGGTATTTTAAGTTCTCAAAAGGTAGGTCCAACTATTGTTGATGAAATTATCCGTGGAGCTTTTATGGCTATTATTTTCTCTTTGATTATTATATTTGGATATATTGCACTTAGATTTAGAAATTGGCAATATGGTATTGGTGGTGTTGCTGCCCTGTTCCATGATACAATTATCACATTAGGTATTTTCTCATTATTCTGGGGTATTCTTCCTTTTAGTATGGAAATGGATCAAGCATTTATTGCTGCCATCCTTACTATTATTGGATACTCAATTAATGATACCGTGATTATCTTTGACCGTATTCGTGAGAATGTTGGCCTGCATAAAAAGACCGATCTGAAAACAAATATTAATAATGGATTGAATTCTACTTTAGCTCGTACCTTAAATACTTCCGGTACTACTTTATTAGTATTACTCGCAATCTTTATATTTGGTGGTGAAATTATTCGTGGATTTACATTTGCTCTTTTAGTAGGGGTAGTTGTAGGAACATATTCATCACTATTTACTGCTAGTCCTATTGCCTACGATTTATTAGGAGGCGATAAATTAATTGCTGCAACAGACAATAAAAAGAAATAGTAGATACAATTCATGATAATTAAAAAAGTCCCGGTATTTTATCGGGACTTTTTTTATTTTTGCAAAAAGCTATAAGATGATTAAACCTAATACTCTTCTGTTTCTTGATTTTGGTGGTGGAGAAATCATCATTATACTTTTAGTGATTCTGATTGTTCTGGGACCTGATAAAATTCCTGAATTTGCCAGAAAAGCCGGAGATATCATGCGTTTTGTGAAAAAAGCAACCGATGATATTAAAACAGAAATTACCAAAGAAACAGATGCTGTCCAACAACCATTTAAATCGGCATATGATAATGTGAGTGCTTTTAGCAGAAACGCACACGAAGCCATGAAAGCTACTCTCGATGAAATTGAATTAGAAGATAGTGAAGAGAAAATTAATAAAAAGAAAACCGATAAAGTTTCATTAGACGATATTGATAAGGAAATAAAAAACGAAAAAAAGAAGGCCATAAAAGATATTAAAGGAGAGATAAAAGTTGAAGAACAAGATGAGGATCTTAATCCTTAATAATATTTTCAAACAATAAAAACTCCATAAACTTTAATGCAATTACAATAAAAAACACAAAGACTTGTTTCTTCTTAAACTAGACAAAAATGAATAAAATAATATTCCTTCTTCTGTTAATTACATTCTTAATTCAACATACCTATTTAGAGGCCCAAAACAGATATATTAGAGCCGGGGATAAAGCATTTGAAGAACAATTATACTCCGAAGCAGCCCAAAAATACAAAAAAGGCTATAAAAAACTGAAAAAGAAAGAAGACAAAATGGTTGTAGCTTTTAAGCTAGCTGAATCCTACCGAAAAACCAATGATCTTAGAAAAGCCAAAGCACAATACAAAAGACTGATTAGGTATAATATGCATGTGGAAAAACCGGAAATCGTTTTGCGCTATGGTCAAATCATGCTCATGCTTAAGGAATTTAAAGAAGCTGATGCCCAATTTAAAATATACGACAGTTTGGTAGGCGACGATCCTCAAGCAAAAATAGCAGTAGAAAGTATTAAATTCGCTAGAAGGACACTGGAAAATCCTAAAAACTATACTCTGGAGAACATTAAAAAAATCAATTCCAAATTTGACGATTTCAGTCCCGCTTATCAAGACAATAACTATCAAAGTATTTATTTTACATCTACCAGAGAAGAAGCGTTTGGAAAAGATATTGACGGATGGACGGGTGAGGATTTTAGCGATCTCTTTTATGCTAAAATTGACAGAAAAGGCGAATGGAGTAAACCAGAACCGGTTGAAGAAGACGAGATAATAAATACCAAAGGAAACGAAGGACAAGCTACTTTTAATAGCCGTTTTAGCCGAATGTATTTTACTCGTTGCTTTACATCGCCTGACAGACCCTGTGGTTGTCTTATTCTTCAAGCTAAAAGATCGGGTAGAAATTGGGATGACCCTCAAGTAGTTGACCTAGGGAGTGATAGCTCACATGTAGTAGGACATCCAACAATTAGCGATGACGAAAGAACAATTATTTTTGCTGCTGACTTTGAAAGAGGATATGGAGGCAAAGACCTTTATATAGCCACACGAGATAGTAAATTAGACCCTTTCGGACGACCAGTAAATTTAGGGCCCTTAATTAATACCAAAAAAGACGAAATGTATCCTTTCCTCAGGGATGATACTACACTTTACTTCTCATCAAATGGTCATGTTAGACTAGGTGGGCTAGATATTTATCAAGTAATATTAAAAGAAGACACTGTTTTTAGCAAGCCTGTTAATATGGGATATCCTATTAACACACCTTCAGATGATTTTGGAATTGTGTTTGACCCCAATCAGCAAGAAGCCGGTTTCTTTTCTTCGTCCAGACCGGGTGGCAGAGGTGGAGTAGATATATACTCATTTGTACTCCCTCCACTAGAATACACAATTTCCGGAATTGTTACCGACGATTATACATACCAAGCTGTAGATGGTATGCAAGTAATATTGAAAGGCTCCGATGGATCAGAGAAAACAACAAAGACTCTTGAAGACGGAAGCTTTAACTTTAATAATAAACAAGTATTCCCCGACACTGAATATGAGCTAATTTTTGAAAAAGAAGGCTATTTCCGCTTGGTATTAACGGAAAGCACTGTGGGATTGGAGCATAGCGAAGACATACAAATGGAAGTAGTATTACAACGTATTCCGGAAGAACCTATCCTTTTACCCGAAATACTTTTCGACTTAGCTAAATGGGATTTAAAACCTCAATTTGAAGATAGTATTCAAGGTCTCATCAGAACTATGGATGCCAATCCACATATTGCAGTTGAATTAGGGGCACATACTGATGCTAGAGGTAATAACGAAGCCAATGACATCCTTTCACAAAAACGTGCCGAATCGGTAGTTGATTATCTTATTTTAAGAGGTATTGATCCCGGAAGACTTTTTGCTAAAGGATATGGTGAGCAAATTCCCAGAACACTAGGAACCGAAATTAAAAAAAATGGGATTACTTTTCCTGCCGGCGTACAGCTAACAGAAGCCTATATTGACTCACTCCCAAAAAATCAACAAGAAACTGCTCACAGTATGAACAGGAGGATTGAATTCCGTATTGTGAGCAAAGATTACCAAGAAAGAGCCTTAGCAGAACAAGGAGATACTAGCGATGTACGTATTCAAATGGGAGACAAAAAGAATAGAATTTTCTTTAAAGTACCTGCAAAAAAAATGTACAAAACAGATTGCTCTATCAATGGCTATAATAATAAAGTTATTTACACTCCTCTCACTAATTTGGTAACCTGTTCTGTAGATTTTGCCCTGGAATTACTAAAACAAGGCATTATTAAAAAAGAAGATTTTAAAGGTAATCCGGAGGATATTATTTCCACAGGTAATATTGTACATAAATCTGTTTTCACGCTTAAAGATTTTCGCTTAGGTAATAAAACAATCAGAAATATTGACGTTTATGTATGGCATGGCAGTATGTATCCATTCTTGATTAATAAAGTAACTTTAGAAAAATTTGGCAAACCTGTTATTGACGAAGATAGATTTATTATCACCTTCGATTAATAAATTATGTCAAGCTAACAGCGCACTTAATTATTGCATGATAAATAGAAAAAAATTATAAACGAGAAAGTTTATAATAAATGAATAAGTATCAATGACAGACCTAAAATACAACCAAAGAGGAGTATCAGCATCTAAAGAAGATGTTCATGCGGCAATTAAAAATATTGATAAAGGCCTATTCCCAAAAGCTTTTTGTAAAATTATTCCTGATCTACTTTCCAACGACCAAGAGTATTGCACCATAATGCATGCCGATGGTGCCGGAACAAAATCATCTTTAGCTTATATGTATTGGAAGGAAACAGGAGATATTTCTGTTTGGAAAGGTATTGCACAGGATGCACTGATTATGAATTTGGATGACTTACTTTGCATTGGTGCAACAGACAATATTTTATTATCATCAACCATTGGTAGAAATAAAAGCTTGATTACCGGTGATGTGATTTCTGCGATTATTAATGGAACCGAAGAATTACTTGAAGACCTCAGAAAATGGGATGTAAATATTTATTCTACCGGTGGTGAAACTGCCGATGTAGGTGATTTAGTAAGAACCATAATTGTAGATAGCACAGTAACTGCCAGAATGAAACGCTCGGATGTTATTGATAATGCCAATATTAAAGCAGGTGATGTAATTGTAGGTCTTTCGAGCTACGGTAAAGCCACTTACGAAAAAGAGTATAATGGTGGTATGGGAAGTAATGGCCTTACCAGTGCTCGTCATGATGTATTTGCTCATTATTTGGCCGAAAAATACCCGGAGAGTTATGACCACCATGTTCCTAAAGACTTGGTTTATGCCGGAAATATGAAACTAACTGACAAAACAGAAGTAAATGGTATAGATGCCGGAAAACTAGTCCTCTCTCCTACTCGAACTTATGCTCCTATCATTAAAAAGATATTGGACAACTATCGCGAAAAAATTCATGGGATGATTCACTGTAGCGGTGGAGCCCAAACCAAGGTGCTTCATTTTACCGACAAACTCCATATTATTAAAGATCATATGTTTGCTATCCCTCCTCTCTTTACAATGATTAAAGAACAATCGGGTACTCCTTGGCAAGAAATGTATAAAGTTTTTAATATGGGGCATAGAATGGAATTATATGTTCCTAAAGAAATTGCGGAGGATATCATTGCCATCTCACAAAGTTTTCATGTAGATGCACAGATAGTAGGACGAGTAGAGAATAGCAACAAAAAGCATTTAAGTATTCAGACAGAGAATGGTTTGTTTGAGTATTTTGGAGCTTAGTTCTTGATAAACTTTCCAGACAGAATTTGTTTATTAATAAGATATTTATAGAAATAGATTCCTGAAGTGTATTGAGAAATATCTATAGTAAAAAGATTATTATCACTCTGAATCTTAGTTTTTTGCATTAATTGCCCTGTGCAGTTATAGATAAATAAATCTCCTAGTTGATTAGCCTGCGATATTTGAAAAGATAAATTTGTTAAGGCTGGCTGAGGAAATACATATAATTTTTCCACTTCCACCTCATATACTCCCGTAAAGAAAGAGCAATCATCACCGGAACAATAATCATACAATTCATTAAAATATATATCCTTAGAGTTTTTTACCACAACTGTCATGGGTTCTAAAAAACCACAAGAAGAGCCAATTCCTTCCATA
>Ga0256826_1002253_pt1 | contig 11811 bp, 11 predicted proteins | sample CV79metaG_FD_185975 | JGI IMG/M metagenome (GOLD analysis project Ga0256826, IMG submission 185975) | Hydrothermal vent microbial communities from East Pacific Rise, Pacific Ocean - CV79 | ecosystem: Environmental > Aquatic > Marine > Hydrothermal vents | place: Pacific Ocean: East Pacific Rise... | reverse complement strand
AACTATTTCTTTCAACTCCTCAAATAAAAACTGTTCTGCAACAGTTTTCAAAAGAGCAGATAAAGAGAAATATTGACTATGTTCTAAATCAAAAAAATATTAAAAATATAGCTTGATATTTTATGAAATCTTTAGAGCTAGACTATGGTCAAACTCTTTTTGTGCAACAGGAACAAAAAGCCAAAGAAAAGCAGAAAATAAATGAAAAACTAAAAGAACAGCAGAGCCAAGAGCAGTTAAAAACTGAACAAGAAAAAGCCAAAAAGAGACAGTTGGAACAGTTTATAAACAGTAGGGAAACAGAAGTTTTAGAATTACTACCAAGCTTTATAGAATCCAACAAATTTTTACTTCAACAAGCCAAGATAGATTTAGAAGATACCCAAGAACTTTTAAGAGTTATCAAATGAGAAAACAGGGAAGTAAAAGGAGTAAGAAGCTTGTTTATGTGATTTGTCTCTAAAACTGTTTTTAAACAGAATTAACCATTTATATTTTAAATTAAAACCAATGAAAAACCTAGAATACCTAATTAGCCAAGTAGAGCAAAATAGAACTCAAATAATCCATCTTATCAATGCTCAATATATGTTGAGATTTGCTCATAATTCTTGATATTTTGAAGAAAAACTTTTAGATGAGTTTACAGATAGTGAAGAGCTTGAATATCAATTAAAATTAGTAGATAATGAGGGGTTAAAGATAATTAGAGAGTTTTTTAGAGAGTCTTAGCCTTTATCAAAATAAACCAACCCATTCTAAAAAATAAAATAGAAAAAATCAAGGTAGTAGCAAGTCTCCACCTTGATTTTTTTATTGTTATTTTTTCTTCATTGGTTACTTTATTTTTTAAATTGTTGATTATGAATGAAAATATTTTAAGTGATATTACTAGAAATCTTACAGGTGGATGATATTTAGATTTAAGATTTTTGGTAAATCTGATAGATGAACACTCTCTTGATTTTGATGATATTATGGAATCTTTAGAGGGGAACTATTGAGAAGATGTAAAGTTTAAATTTAATACCATTATCTATGAAACTTTAACTATGGTAGCCAATAAGTTTTTAGATGAACATAGAGAGATATTTGAGGAGTATGAGAAAGAGTTTGAAATTTTTACTAATTTTATGGATTCTCACATTTGGTTTACAGATGAGTTTGTTCAGAGTAAATATGAAGCTTGGGAGTAGAGAGTTTATCTCTCTTTTCTTTTGGCTTTTTTCAAAGGATGAACCAATAATATCTTTTCTAAAAACTTCTAGCTCAACTTTACCTTGGGTCAAAAATAAAAGTCCTCATTCTAAAAAATAAATTTAAAAAGTCAAAATAGTAACAAGTCTCCAATTTGACTTTTTAAATATGATTTTTTTGAGAATAAGCACTTTATTTTTTTAATCTTTAAGATTATGAAACCTACAAAATTTGAAAAGAGAATTGTTAAAATAGTAAAAAGTATGGTCTATAGAAAAACTTTTGATGTTACTCAACTTGATAGATATTTTCAAGAAAAAGATGTTGAGATGAATTTAGTTTTTGGTCTTCATACCTATATTTATAACACCTATTGAGAAGATACATTTATGTTTACAGATGTTTTTGATATAGAGTTTAGAAAAATTGTAGCTAAATTTTTGTTACACTATCCAACTATAAATATTGGTTCTTTAAAATATAGCATTGATGATAGTAGAGATAATCCAGTTGTTTTTTCTAATGAGTTTGTTCAAAAACTGTTTGATATTTGGATTAAAAGAGAGAGTTAGAATCTCTCTTTTTTCTTTTATATTTCTCTAAAATCCTCTTCACTTTATCTTCACAAAAAAATGTTCTTAAGAATATCAGTTACTCAACTTTACAAAATTTGATAGCATAGCAAGTTTGCAAATTCTCGAGAACATAAATGTTCTTAAGAATATTGCAAAACTTGTTTAGGGGAATTCCCCCTAAAAACCCCCTTTATGTTTCTCATGAAATTAATCTTTTTGATTATGAGGGTAACCAAAACTATCCATCAAATAATCTGATAGTTTTTCAGACATAATATTTTTTTCTAAAAATCTTACATCATCTACATCTCCTAAAATATCAAGAACTTTTTCAATCGCTATTAGTTTTCTTGACATAATTCCAATACTGAAAATATCTCTATCTGTTTCAAATTGCTTGGCAATACTTTTTGTGAATAGAGCTTTTTGAATTTTATAAGGTTGATTATCAAATATGATTGTAAAAAGTCGTTTTGTTATTGGTTCATCAAGTAATATTACAGATTGATATTCCTTAACAATTATTTCTCCCTCTTCTGTTTGATGTCCATCACAATAGTATTCTACTCTTCCATCTTCAAAAATAGTAATTTTATCTTCCCATAGATTTTTAGTTCCATAGATATAATGATACCAATCTCCACTAAGTGTTTTTATGAGAGGATTTATTGTTTTACAAATTTTATTTTTATTACTTATAAACTCTTTATAACTCATACTTCTATTAAAAATTTTTCTATAGTAAGCATGATATTCATCTATAGTATTTTTATGTTGATAGAGTTGAAAAGCTGTAATATTTGTTCTTAGTGATTTACTAATAATAAAGTCATCTCTATCTGTAAAAAAGAAATCTACACTATTTACCTCATACGCAATCTTCTCTTTAAAAGCAAATTTTATAGTCATTGTAGAATTCATCTCCTTTAAGAGATTCATGAACTCTTGTTTAAATACTTTGTCACAACTTTTTAAGACAAAGATTATCTCAATGGTTACATTTTTACTAAGTTCTTTTAGCTTATTTTGTAATGTTATCGCATTGTCTGATTGCTGTTCAAAAAGATTATCATCTTTGTAAATGGGCATAACCATACAGAGTTTGTTATAAGGATTGGTATTATGTGATTCAATCAATATATCTAATACTCTTTTTCTATAGTGAACATAAAAAGAGTGCTTTTTTTGAAACTTTTGAAAAAGAGTATTGGTTGCTGAAAACTCTTGTAATGCAAGTTTTTCATAAAATGATGTAAAGTAACCTTGTTTTATTAATTTCTTAAAAAGGATATTAAGTCTTTCCACTTTTTTAATATATTTTTCTAAATGATTTGGTAAAATATTATTATTGTCTACTTCAAGTTTATATGAATTTTCTTTAGCAGATATTCGTTCTGTCTCATTTAAAGTAGGATATAACTCTTCAATATCTTTTATAAGTTCTTTAGTTAAAACAGTTTTTTTAGACATAGGAATTTTCTCATTATTATCTGCTATGCCTATGCCTACACCAACTAAATATTTTGTGTGTCTGTTTGCTAGTCCAATATTAAATATTGCAGAGACATAATCATCACTATTTGAAAAATTCAAGATAAGTCTATTTTTTTCTAATTTCAATGTTCCAATATAAGGTTTTATATTTAGTGATTCTTTATTTTTAGGTGGAGCTACTTCAATCTCTATTTCATTATCGATATTACTTAAATGTTTAATATGATAATAATCAATATTATGATTACCTTCTACACCATTAGAACTAAAAGTATAAAGATATTTATAATTTAAATTTCGAGGTATTGTAATTGTATTTTTATACTCAACATAAAGTTTTACTTTTTCTTCAAAAACTACTAGGTCAATATTTAAAAATTCTTCAGCATTTTTAAATAATTTTTTTCCATTATATAATATCTCACTAAAAGGATATTTTTCATACTCTTTCCTAAAATTTCTTGGGCTAGTTGCTTTTCCTAACCAATTTGCTTTCAAGTATATTTTACGATGTTCAAAAGAAGTTTTACCATTTTTAATATGAAAAAGTTTTGAGAATTCATCATAATCTTTTTTACATACTTTATCAAATATAAATTTATTTTTTTGTTGGAAAATTTTATCTATTTTCAAAACTAATACCTTTTGAGTTAATTTAAATAAATTTACATAAATTTAGGTATGTAATTTATAAATATTTTTAATTATATTATAAATATTTTTTCTTTATAAGATGATTTATTTATGGTCTTTTACAATAGTTATCTTGAATTATTTTATAAATTTAAACAAATTATTTTATTATATTCAAATTTTTATTGTATATTTTTGTAAGAATAAATTAATTTTAGCTTTAACTGTATTTTAATTTGTTTAAAATTATTTAAATGGGGTCAAAATGAAAATAAAAACTTTAATAATAGTTTTACTACTTTTTATATTATCACTATCTGCAAATGCAGGAGGTACTACAGGAGTTAAACCAAGTCCTGCATATGTTAATCAAGAATTAGAGTTTTATATATCATTAGATGATAGTTTAAATAGTGATTACGGAATCCTCCTACAACTTGGTGATGGAGGTGGAGGTTGGTCAAACGATAAAATAATGACAGCAAAAAATAATTATACTTATTTCTATTATAATAGGATTATTGAAAATGCTGGAATAAATCGTAAATGGAGATATACAGCTTATAGGCTTAGTGATGGGGCTAAAGTTCAGTGGTATGAAAGAACCTATACTGTCAATGAAGAAGCTCCTATAAATGGAAGTTGTGGAAATGCAGATAATCAAGTATTTGTAGCAGGTTCAACTAGTTATGGTTCATATGTTCAATGTAGTCAAGGTTCATCAAGTGATACTACTTTTCCATCAACAGGTAGTAGTACTACTTGGAGCTGTTCAGGTTCTAATGGTGGAAGTAGTGCTAGTTGTTCAGCAAGTACAGCCTCATTTCCTCAATTAGAAAGCTTTTCAGCAAACACAAGCACACCAAAAAAGTTTGCACCAATTACACTTACAGCAAGAACAGATATATCGGTAAGTAGTGTACAGTTCAAATGTGGTGGTGGTTCATGGTTTACAGGAACTTCAAGTAATAGTGGTAAAAAGTGGGAATACACAAGAGAAGCAGGATTAAAAAGTGATGCTTCTTGTTATGTAGATATTAATGGAGATGAAAACTCTGATGGAACAGTTAACTTTAATGTTACTGACCCTAAATTTAATATTACTAAATCAGTTGATTCTCCAACAGTAAATGAAAGCGTAACTTTTACAGTTAGTACCGATAAAATTGTTGAAACAGATTACAAGGTTCAAATTAAATTTTTAAATACTTGGTTTGATATGTCTCCATCTTCAAACAGAAATAGTTGGACTAAAGATAGAAGCTTTTCAAGTGCAGGAAGTAAGACTGTTTATTTTAGGATTGTAAACTCTAGTAATAATGTTCCTCATTCTACTTCTACAACTTTAACGGTTAAGGATGTTGTAGTTGTTCCTCAACTAGAGAGCTTTTCAGCAAACACAAGCACACCAAAAAAGTTTGCACCAATTACACTTACAGCAAGAACAGATATATCGGTAAGTAGTGTACAGTTCAAATGTGGTGGTGGTTCATGGTTTACAGGAACTTCAAGTAATAGTGGTAAAAAGTGGGAATACACAAGAGAAGCAGGATTAAAAAGTGATGCTTCTTGTTATGTAGATATTAATGGAGATGAAAACTCTGATGGAACAGTTAACTTTAATGTTACTGACCCTAAATTTAATATTACTAAATCAGTTGATTCTCCAACAGTAAATGAAAGCGTAACTTTTACAGTTAGTACCGATAAAATTGTTGAAACAGATTACAAGGTTCAAATTAAATTTTTAAATACTTGGTTTGATATGTCTCCATCTTCAAACAGAAATAGTTGGACTAAAGATAGAAGCTTTTCAAGTGCAGGAAGTAAGACTGTTTATTTTAGGATTGTAAACTCTAGTAATAATGTTCCTTATTCTACTTCTTCAACTTTAACTGTTAAGGATATTGAAGAAGATACCAAACCAACAATCACAGTAAAAACAAATCCAATCGTAAGTGGTTCTTCACTTACAGCAAGTATTGAAACTACTGATGATAAAGAGTTAAAAAAACTTTTCTTTTCAATTTTTGATAGTAATAAAGTCAAGTTAAACACAAAGAATAATATTAGTGTTGTATCTCCTTCTTTAGTTGCTTACACAGAAAATACAACGTTATTGACTGTTGCTAAGAATTCTCAACAATTTAGTAAAGAAATAAATTCTCAATATGGTTATAGTTGGGGATATATTCCCTCTTCTAAAAGTGTGACAACAAATTGGAATATAGATATATCAGGATTAAATGATGGAACATATTATATAAAATATTATGCAGATGATGGCTTTAGTACACATATTAAAGGAACAGATTATATGTCATTTATAAAATCTACGACTATTCTTAATGGTACTTGTGGAACAGCTAACAATAGAACTTTTAATAGTAATACAATATCATATAGTATATATACACAATGTGAAACAGGAACTAGTTCTAATATTAACTTTCCAGATATTGGAAAAACAATAACTTGGAATTGTGAAGGAAGTAATGGTGGTAGTATCGAAAGTTGTTCTGCCTCAAGAGAAAATAAGAGTTCTAGTTCAAATCCTATTTTATATTATGAAGGTTCATTAAATCATACTTTAATGCCAAATAACACAGAGGTTTCTCTAACCTTATGGGCTAATGATATTGATAATGATATTTCATATATTGAGGTTGATTGGTATGATGATGGTTTAACTAATATTCAGAAAAAAAATATTAAAAATAATGAAAAAGTTACCTTTTCCTTTACCTATCCATCAGAAATAAATAAAAAATATGCTTGGTCAGCATATGCTTATGATAATGAAGGAAATTTAAATCAAAATAAAGTAGAAGGGACTGTAAATATAAATCCTGTTACTTGGTTAATTAGTGATACAGAAACAGGATATAAGTATCAAGATGGAGATAAAGTTTCAGTTGGAAATAAAATAAAAAAACTTTGGAAAATAACAAATAATAGTGGTATTGATTGGGTTGATTATAAAGTTTTAGATTGTGGAAATACAAAAAATACAAAAAATTGTTCTGAGGTAGCTAGTATCTCCATACTTAGTGGAAAATTCTTAGAATATGATGAATATTATAACTTAACTAAAGTTGGTATATTTAAAAAATATTATATTATAAAAGATAATTATGGCAATATTTTAGTTAGTCAAAATAATATTAACTATCCATTTTTTTCTATCAAGATTAATGTTATTGAAGCTCCTGTAGATACAGAAGTTGAACAATTAGAAAAAGAATTAAAAACATTAGATACAGATTATGATAATTTATATAGTGAATTAGAAAGTTTAGAATCAAATAAGTTATCATTAGAAACTGAAACAGAAAGAAATAATAATGAATATGCAAAAAATATATCAGATAGATTACAAAAATATGGAGTATTTGATTTAGATAAAGATGATAATTGTTTATTATTAGAAAAGGATGGAACTTGTGATTCCTATGCTACTTCAATAAAAAAAATAATTAATAAAAAGATTGAACATTTTTTTAATGATGAAATCCCTAAGTACAAATATTCCTTAAAAGTAGAATATGCTTTTAATAAATCAAAAACAAATGATAATTATCCAGCTAAGGTATCATTAATTTCAAAGAATACAGATTTTCCAGTAGAAATTGGAACATTGACAGCTAATAATTCTAAGCATTTATTATACCAAGCAATTGTTTTAAGTGAAAGTTTTAAAGATTACATAGATAAAAATACTAAAAATATTGACCCTAAAACTTTAAACAAGACATATGAACTTAGTCTTTCAGGTTATATAGACTATATGTCAAAAAAGTATAGAGTAGTTGGAGCTGTAAATGGATGTGTTACTGAATATTCAAAAGAGATATATCAAACAGCAGATAAATCATATAAAAATATAAGAGTAGCTATAAAAACAGATGATAATTGGGAAAAAGCAGAGTATTATTCAAGGGCAATATATCAAGTTCCTTTAGGGGCATTTATTGCTATATCAAATTGTTCTGATGGAGCAATTACAGGATCTTTAACTGATGATGAAAACGAAAAACTAAATAATATTGTTACAAATGGGTATAGTAGTTTAAGTGATGAATCAAAAGCTATTATTGAAAAAGTACAAAATAATATAGAGGGAGCAGATGAAGAAACAAAGGCTTTAGTTAACTTAGCTTTTATGAAATTTAAAACTATACAGAAATTTACAAAGAAAATTAAAATTACTAATATAGGCTTTAAACCAACTATATCATTTAAAAATGCACTTAAAAAGAATAAATTTTTAAATAATTTATCAAAAGCTAAATTTTCAGGAGTAAGATTAACTAGAATTTCTGGAAGATTAGCACAAAAGAGAATTAAACTAAGTGGTAGTGTAAAAAGAAAAGCAAAAAAAGTTTTAGAATTAGCAAAAACTTCTAGAAATAAAGCAGGAGAACTACAAGAAAAGTTAATCAATAATTTCTTAGAAAAAATATATAAAAAAGATGGATTTAAACCTTATCATAAGTTATCAAAATATGGTAATGGAGATAATGGTTTTGATGGTGTTCTAATAAAAGAATCACTTGCAAATCCACAAAAAGTTATTATTATAGAATCAAAACCATATAAAAGTGGTTTTACATTAAATAAGGCAAATCCACCTTTACCTATACAATTAACTGATAAATGGATTGATTATGTTGTACAAAAGTTAAAAGATACTAATATTAAAGATAAAATTGATTTAGCTAAGGCAATAAAAAAAGCAAAAGATAAAGGTAATTTAGAAAAAATTGTATCTGGTATAGATAGGCAAAAAAGCTTATCTGCTGAACCAAATTTAGTAATAATGAAAGTTAAGTAATGAAAAATAATGAATTAGAATATCATTTAAGTAATGAAGAAGAAAAGGATAGAGTTGCAAGTATTAATGATTTAATAAGTTATATAAAAGAAAATGGTATAAAAAAGAATTATTTAAGTGGATTATATAATGATTATTATTACAAAGGATTTTACGAATTTTTTATAAATAAAAATATAAAAGAAGCTAAGCAGTGTTTTTATTTAGCTGGACGATTTCTTGAAATGTATATCAATTTATATAATGAAACTATAAGTGGACTTTCTCCATTTATTCTTGGGGCATTTTTAAGTGACAATATAATACTTATAAAAAGGATTTGTCGTTTTGAAGATGATATAAATATAAATAATAACTTTCCAATGGTAATACAAGCTATTGTTAGAAATGATTATAATGAAGCTAAAAAAATAATTAATAATTTTAAATTGAAACTTTTTGATACAGATAAAACTTTTTTTATTGCATTAATGAATGAAGATATTAAAGTAATGGAAGATATGATAGTAAAAATGGTATCAAAAGAACATAAAAAAAGAGTTAACAGAGGATGGATATATGAAAATACTTTTTCTGAACATGCTCTTTTTTATGTAAAATTGGCATATATTAAAGGTTATAAATTAGATATAAACCATCCATTAATACCAATGGAATTAGTAGAAGTTAATCCAAATGATGAGTATTGGGAATATGATTTTATGAAAAATAAAGGAATTAAAAATGTTTAAAAATTCAATGTATTTATTAGTTAGTTTAGTATTGATTAGTTGTGGAGGAAATGATACAAAAACAACAACAACCTCTGATGATACAAATCCTGAAGTAAGTAATGTAGAGTTTAGAAATTTAGCAGAGTTGGGTACTATTGTTGGTGGAGATGTTATTATTAGTAGTAGAGATGAACAATATGATTTTTATACTAGTTCAACAGATGAAAATGGTTTTTATACTGTAAATCCTGCAAAACTACTTGAAAATATAGATAATAAACTAAGTACAAGACCAAAATATGTATTAGTAACAGTACAAAATGGTACAGATATTGATGTTAATGATGATGGTATTAAAGATGAAGATGGTGGAAAACCATTACTTGGTAAAATTAAAGCTATATATAGACTTGATACTATTACAAGCCAAGGTGAGTTAGCTATAAATCTTTTATCAACTCCAATAGCAGAAATTTTACAAAAAGAAAAAGTATTAGATGATGAAAAAGTGGCATTTGTCATAAAAAATATAGGTGTAAAAGATATTAATGATGATGGTGTAATTGATAATCAAGATTTATATGAATATAAAATGGTAGATGATAATTCAACTTTTGAAGATAAATTAAGAAGTAATGGATTCTTAACATATCTTCATGAAAACAATACTCTTGAAATTGAAAAAGCTACAAATAAATTTAAACAAGATTTTAATATATTAACTTATGATTATACAATTTCAGGAAATATAGCAGATATTTCATTTAATAAAACTGATGAAAATAAAACTATATATTATGGTGTAAATATTAAAAATAATGAAATATTAAATGAGGTATATTCTTCTTATATTATGTTAAATAAAAATGACTATGTTGTTTATAAAGAATGTCAAAATAATAATTGTAGTCCAATTAATATAGTTGCATTTAATGGTAATGAAGTTAAAAATTATTTTATAAAAACAATGAATTCTGTTGTTTATGATGATGTTGTACAAATGAATCAACTAAGAAATACAATTACAGATAATACAGTAAAACTTATAGATAAAGAATCAGCCATATCAGATAAACAAAAAAGATTAGATGAAATAAATAGACAAAGAGAAATATTAAGAAGTAGAATAAATGAGTTAAAGTAGAATTAAGCTCAAACAGTGCTTAATACAATTATTCCTACCTCTCCCTAAAACGCTCCAAATCCCTCAAAACTTTCTCCTCCCCTTGTTCAATCAAATATTCAAGAGTTGAGGTCAAAGTTTTTTTGTTAAAAATCTTTTGATACTCTTTCATTTTTTGATACTGTTTTTCAGTCATAGAGAGCAGAATTTTTTTACTCTTTTTTTCAGATTCCTCTTTGGTAGGTCTTCCAAATTTTTCAAATCTATCTTCTGCCATAATTAATTTGCCTTTTTTCTCAATTTTCATATTATACTCTCCCTTAGCATAAATATATATTATTGGCTAAATATCATATAAAATAGATATAAAAATACTTTTTACTAAGTATTTAATATAAAAACATATAGTTTTTCACTTTAATATAAGTTTTAAATCCGTATCATACGAATAGAAACCAAGTTAAGGAGCTAAAAATGACTACTGATGAGAAGATGATATTTGAAATGTTGTATAACAAACATAAAAAACTACTACTAAGTAAAAAAGAGTGTGCCTTTGAGATTAACCGAAGTTGTTCAAGTCTTGATAGAGACCGAAAAAGTTCTGTAGGTATGCAGTATATCAAAGAGAGTAATGGGAATGTTTATTATCCATTAACCGAGATAGTCAAGTTTATCTTCTCCTCTCAAACCAAGACCTTTAGTTTTTAAAGTATCTCTGATGAGTACAGAAAAAAGAAGTGAATATCAAAAATCATACAAAGAGTTTCACTACAAAAAAACTAGAAAAATTGTTACTTTCCCTCTGTTAACTTCTGATTATGAAATCTTAAAAACTCTAGCTGATAAAAGTGGAATGAAACCAAACAAATTAGCAAAAGAGATAATTTTAAATTATCTTGAAAAAAAGCCTAATGAGTTTTCATCTAAAGAGCAACTAGAAATCATAAGGGAATATATGAGAATAAGCAGAGGAGTAGCCACCAACATCAACCAAATAGCTCACAGCTCAAACATTGGGGAAGTGGTAGACATTACCATACTCATTAACTCACTTAAACAGTATGAAGATGAATTTAAAGCTTTAGTCTCTAAAGTGTTGTAAATGATAAACCATGATTATCAAAAGCCTTTCACGAGCCACTAAAAGTTTTGAAGCCCTCTACAACTACTTAACAAGAGATGATGACGCTCTTTTAAACACTCATAACCTCTACTCTAGCCCTTACCAAAAAGAAGACC
>Ga0256826_1002252_pt1 | contig 11814 bp, 7 predicted proteins | sample CV79metaG_FD_185975 | JGI IMG/M metagenome (GOLD analysis project Ga0256826, IMG submission 185975) | Hydrothermal vent microbial communities from East Pacific Rise, Pacific Ocean - CV79 | ecosystem: Environmental > Aquatic > Marine > Hydrothermal vents | place: Pacific Ocean: East Pacific Rise... | reverse complement strand
CTGGTGTACGAAAGTCTAGTTGGTGAAGGATTGGTGTATCTTCAGTATGAACTGGCCACTGAAGTCCACGTTTACGGTGTTTTTCTAAGCGGTGATAGTCAGCACCTGAGAAACGTCTGTAAGCCACTTTTTGTACTTCTTCCCAAACTTCTTTAGAAGAAGAATAGTTAGCATCTCCACCCATTTTTTGGTCAAGTAACTGAAGAACTTCCCAGTCATCTGGTAAGTCTGACTTTACTAGAGGTTGAGAGAGGTGAAGACGTCTCATAGCGTTTACATAAACGCCTGTTTTCTCATAAGCAGACTTCACACCAACTACAATGTCAGCACGATTAGCGATATCTGTCATAAATAGCTCTTGAACAAAAATCATATCGAGTTTTTCAAATGCACGGTCTATTTTATTAAGGTTTGGATGTATATGTGTTAAATCTTCACCAATGTTAAGAACTACTTTTACTTTATCAGCAAGCATCTCATCAACTAACTGAGGAGTCATAAGACCGACCTCTTTAGGTTCTTGGTAGTCTGGTGCAAAGTATGGAAGCATTCCCATGTCACAAGTTCCTTGAACATTGTTCTGACCACGAAGAGGCATAAGACCTGCTCCAGATTTCCCGATGTTTCCAGTCATAAGTGCAAGATGCACCATAGCCATAACAGAATAAGAACCATCTATATGCTCAGTGATTCCAAGTCCCCAAAATATCATTGACTTTTTAAGAGCATACTGACGAGCCACTTTTTTAATCATCTTTGAGAGGTACTCATACCCTGCGATATTATTATAGTAGTCAGGGTTAGCATAAGGGTCATTCATGATTTTTTCTTTAAACTCAGCAAAACCTGCCGTTCTATCTTCAACAAAATCTTCATCATATAACTCTTCATCCATGATGACATAAGCCATCATATTGAGAGTTAAAAGGTTTGCTTCATGAGGCATAATAGCCTTGTACTTTGCAAAACGGTGAAGTTTAATCTCACGAACATCAAAAACAGCTAGATTGTCATGTTCACGAGCTACATCTATGATACGATTTGCAATGATTGGGTGAGCCTCAGTAGTGTTTGAGCCTATTACCACCATAAACTCAACATTATAGATGTCATTGTAAGGGTTTGTAGCAGCACCTTCACCGATAGTTACTTTCATACCACTAAGTGATGGTGAGTGACAAACACGAGCACAGTTGTCAACATGTGGAGAGTTGAGAGTATGACGAGTAAACTTCTGGAAAAGGTAAGCAGACTCACATGAACTTCTAGCCCCACCGATAGAACAGATAGACTTTCTACCATACTTCTCTTGTGTTTTCTTCATCATCATAGCAGCCGCAGTAGTAGCAGACTCTAGGTTTGTTTCAACCCAAGTCTCATCTAAATCAGTAAGTGTCGAAGCGATAGCCTCTTTAATCTCCGGATTTTTTTCTAACCAAGATTTTCTTATACGTGGTATACGAAGTCTATCATCTGCATCTACAAAATCAAAACCGTACTTACCTTTGATACAGAGCTTACCTTGGGAAACAACACCATCTGGATGAGCAAAAATCTTTACAATTTTATTCTCTTTTGTGTCAACATGAGCAGCGATATCACACCCTACACCACAGTATGTACATACACTGTCTATTGTTTCTATATTTTCCATAAAATTATCCTAGATTTATTTGCTAGATTTTACAATTCTTTCTCTTAAATTGCTTGGAATCAAATCTAAAATAGGAATGATTCAATAAACTATAAGAGTAAGAAGCAGTATTTCATTAATCAATTCTATGATATTATATTTTTTAATTACAAAGGAGTGTTATTTGGACAAAAGTAAGTTTTTGAGTCATAGACTGTTAGGCTATGGGAGCGAAGAATCAACTATAGAAGCACTCATACATGCTATGAACTCAAATGCTCCTCGCCTTGAAGTAGACACTAGAGTCTCAAAAGATGGTGTGATATACATAAACCATAATCCAACTATAGAGTCCAAAAGATCTTCACTTACTATAGCCAAAAGCAGTTCAAAAAAAATTGATAAATTTATAAATAAGCATGCTCTTTCTACCCCAAAACTTGATGATTTTTTAAGTGTCTATACAAAAAGAAAAAACAAACGCCAAATTTTGATGCTAGATATTAAAGATTTTGGGTTTGAGAAAGAACATGTTTTTTTTGTCAATAAACACAAGCTAGAAAAAAACATAGCATGGGTATCTTGGATACCCCAATCACTTCTAAGACTAGATAAGCTCTCACCAAACTCGACAAAGATTCTCTCTTATATGCCTGTAAATGATTTTTTTGCTAACTTCACTCGTAATATCTCTATAAAAAAAGTACCTTTTATTCCTATAGTTCTAATAGGTGAGTATTTTTATAAAAAGCCTCTTGGAAACTTTACTCATGGGTATCAACATGCTTATTTTTCTAAAGAGTTAAACCAAGAGCTCATCCTTATGCTTAGTAAAAACGGTGGTGGAGTCTGTATCTCTAAAAAGATTTTAACTAAAGAACTTATAGCATTTAACAGATCACATAATCTTAAAACTGCCGTATTTGCTGCCCAAGACAGGCGAGAGTATACAGAACTTTCAAACTTCGGTGCAGATATCATCTTTTGTGACTTTACAGATAGTGAGCTTTCATGATGAGTTTTAATCTCAACTATATTGGTCAAGAGTATTCATGGCTTTTTTATCTTGCATTACTTTCTATTTTACAGCTTATACTTACTACTCTTCTTATAAGAATAGATACTAACAGCACGAACAATACCTCTATTCATTTAGTAAGTTCAATGCAAAAAGCCTATCCAAAATTCAGAAGACATGTTAGTTTTTTTCAAGATCATTTTTACTGGTTTTGGAATATTTTTCCTATTATTTTTTTTGCTCACTTTCTCTATATTGATTACTCATGGCCTATCTGGATGAAACACCTATTTTTACTTGATATAAATGATAAAATTCAAAATCTTTACACTCTATTTTTTCATTCACACTATTCAGATCGTGCAGATAGCTTTATACTTACTCTTGTTGTAAGTGTTTCAATCTACTTTGGTTATTTTGGACAGGACGAAAAGCACACAATAATGTTAGAAGAAAAAAAAGAGATTTATTGGTGGTCCAAAAAGTTTAATCCTAAAATTTATGTTTTGAGAAAAATATTTCTAGTCTCTAACCTTGTTTTAATTGGTTTTCTTACCTATCTCATTACAAAGATATCTATATTTTTAGGTCTAATTTTAGCATTTGAAAAACTCAATGTATTTCCTTTTCATGTCGATGGTTACGGTGGTTTTCACTTTTTGATGGAGATAAGCTCTATCCTTATAGCCATGTATCTTCTACGTGCTTCCATGGGAATAATAGGACTTGATGACCATAAGGATCAAGGTACTATGCATAGAGTTGGAGACTGGATAAATATATTCTATTTACCTGCTGGTATTATTCTATTTTCTTTACTCATCTACCATGTTAAACGCCATCTAACACTAGCAAATGAGTCCTACAATATAGACCAGTATCTCTCTCTAGAACATTTTAATAGCTTCGTAGAAAAATTTAAAGATAGTAGTGATCCAGCATCTGTACTCAATAACTTTAATGATTACTATGAGATACTCAAGTATAACTCATTTCCTATAGACATCACTATGTTTTACAACACCGCTTTTGCAGCAGTCATGCCGATATCTATATGGTTTTTAATAGAGAACTTCAAAGGACAATTTACAAAAGATATGAAAAAAGATAAAGGCTATCGAAATAGACGAAGCATTCTCTCTCTAAGAGCTGCAGGAAGTAGGTTTACAAAACGAATGAAATGGTAGAGTCTTAGAGGAAAAGCATAAAACTCTCTATTTGTCTCTATAGCACCTTTTATTTTAGAGACACCCTCTTGTGTTGAGTAGATAAATGGCATTTTAAACTCATTTTGATCAGTCATTTCACTCTTTATAAAGCCAGGGAGTATAGTAATTATTTTTATTCCATAAGGCTTATATTTATATCTTATTCCCTCAGCATAAGCATTTAAAGCTCGTTTAGATGAGCTGTATATCTCAGAACTTGGCATTGATATAAGTGAAGCTAAAGAGGACATAAATACTATTTTACCACTACCTTGCTCTCTAAAAAGAGGTAGTAGTACCTCTAAAATTGCATGATTGGAGAGGACATTTACATCATAAAGGTTTTTAAAGCTCTCTATAGTTGGTATATCACTAGAACCACCCGTCGCAACACCGGCGTTTAAGATAACCATATCGATGCTACCTATTGTTTTTATTTTCTTTTGAAGAGTGGTAAATTCAGTAACATCGGCTACTATTATATCTATGTTTTTAACCTCTTCATAGAGCTCTTTACGAAGTTCAAAGAGCTTATCTTCACGACGAGCTAATAAGATGAGTTCATTTTCTTTTGATGCATACTGACGAGCAAGCTCAGCACCTATTCCAGAACTTGCTCCAGTTATTAATATTTTCATTATTTTGTAGTCATTTTTAAAATAGGAGTAAACTCTCTACTAGGGTTCTCTAAGAACTCTTCACATCGTTCCATATAAAACCTATAAAGTAAGCAGTCAAACTCTTTTTGTAGAAGAGAAAATATACTATAAGCACTACTCACTTCTGCATCTCGAAACAGGTTTACGGCCTTTTCATATTCAGAAAGTTCCTCTTTTGTTATAGACTTATTACTACAGATCACTTCATAAATCTCTACAGCTTCACTCTTTCCTTTTACCTCTACAAGATCAATCGAACGAATATTGTAACTCTCTTTTAAAGATGAGAAAGTTGCATGGGAGATCAGAATCTGTGCTCCATACTGTTTAGTAAGCCCTTCTAAACGTGAAGCAAGATTTACGTTATCTCCGATAATAGTATAATCACTTCGTCCCTCTGACCCCATATCTCCTGCAGTAACAACTCCTGTATGCACACCTATTCCTATAGCGATCTCTACATCATACTCAGGTGTGATTTTAGCATTTACTTGCTCTAACATCTCTATCTGTTGTATCGCACTTAGCACAGCTTTATCCGGATGATTTTGCACACTAATAGGAGCATTCCAGTAAGCCATGATCGCATCACCAATAAACTTGTCAATGGTACCCTTATGTTTTACTATATTGTCAACCATAGGTGTCATATAAGTGTTAAGCATATGGATAAGTCTATCAGGAGAGCCGATTTTTTCAGAGATAGTTGTAAAGGAGCGAATATCACTAAAGAGAATAGTTGCTTCAACCTCACGCGAAGAGACTAAATCTTCGCTAGAGTGCTTAAGCAAGTACTCCATGACAGCCGGTGAAACTTTCTTCCCTAGCATTCTTTTTGCCTGTTCTTTTTGCCTTGAAGCTATAATATAATCCAACCCTACTGATACTACCAAGGTGATAGAGTATGCAAAAAGAGGAAAGAGTAGATTTAACATCATTCCATACTTAAAAAGTATCATAAAAAACAGTTCAAAAAGTCCATAGAGTATAACTCCTGCGATAGGAATTATAAACCATGACTGAATGAAAGAGAAAAGAAAAAGAAATAGATAAACTATACTCCAGATGATAAGGAGATCATAAACAACCGTATCAGCAGGCTTTTCTAAGAAGTCTCCCTTTAGTATATTATCAAGTGCATTAGCATGTACTTCAACTCCAGCGATAGCACTATCAAAAGGGATAGATCTTAAATCAAACAGTCCTACTGCAGAAGTTCCAACTAGAACAAACTTCTTATCTATGTCACTTGGGTCAAAATTTCCTTGTAAAATATCTACTGCACTAATATGTTGAAAATGCTTTCCTTTACCCCTAAAGTTTACACTGAGTCTTCCAACCTTGTCGAGAGGAACCTTATACTCTCCAAACTCTACACTTCTAGCACCAGCTTCATCGCCTAAGACTTCAACTCGATTTGCACCGCTATATATACGAATCATCTCTAGTACTAAAGAGGGATAAAGAACTCCATCATACTTCATAAGTAGTGGCACATTACGGATCATACCTCCCTCATCGGGTGTGTTATTAAAAAAGCCACTTGAGTACATCGCATCTTGAAGTATTTCAATGTTAAGGACTACACCTTTTGGTTGTAAAATTGTCTCTTTTTTCATACCTCTTTCTAAAAAAATTGCAGGTACCATAGGTGTGTTTTGCTCTTTTGTCTCTTCAAATGTAAAAATATAGCCACCAACAATAGGTGTCTGCATAAATGTACTTGCTAGCATATCATCATAATTTGGAAGGTTTTTTTGAAATCTATGAGGGGATGTTCTATCTTCTTCAGCAAACACGATATCGAGTCCGACTATACCTGCTCCACCATCACTAAGTTTGTAAAATAGCTCTGACAAAATATTTCGTGACCATGGCCACTGTCCATACTCTTGTAGAGATCTCTCATCGATATCAACTATAACAACTTTCTCAGATTTACTAAGTTCACCACGGATAATGAACATAAAATCTCGTAGTCTATTGTCAAGTGAGAAAAAAGCTTGTGGCATATAAAGATATGCCACACTAAGCCCTAAAGAAAGGCTAAATGCGATAGAGAGTCTAAAAAAAAAGTTCTTCAAATCTTAGTACTGTTCTTGTCTATCTTCAGCTGCTGCATCTGCGGATAGAGGATCACCTTCTGGATGGTTATTTTCATCTTCTATAATCTGTGTTATATCCGAGATCACTTCAGTTGGTACTTCATCATAATCGATCGCTTTTATGATAATACCTTTTAATTTTGAGAGTGCTTTTGGTCCCTTACTTGCATCAAATTTTTTCACTTCATATCTATCTTTTAAGATCTCAGCCATCATACCAGCATCTAAATCTTGTAGATTACCATCAAACTCTATAAAAATAGCACCCTCATAACATTTAAAAACTTCACGGTCTCCAAAGATCTCTCCACTAAAGTCAGTTCCTCGGATTCCAATAGTTGCAGAGACTGTTTTTACTTTAAAACGCTCCGGAGCTAATTTTCCTATCTGCCCAGTTACTGAACGGAAAAAACCACGATTTGCTCGCATCGTAAGTTTTGATTTTTTACTTTCATCATAAAAGTACTCTACAAAACTAAACGAAGAAGATGCACCTATAGTGATAACAGTAGCATCTTTGAGCATCACCTGAACACGACTTTTAGTCGATGTTAAGATAGTGTCTCCCTCTTCTAAAGCCATTCCATTTGCAGCATTGAGTGTACTTCCCCCACGTTCTATATCTGCACTTCCTTTAATCGCCATCACATTCCCAATATTTGCCCAAAGGGACAGACTCATAAGTAGTAGTAAAAATATCTTCATAATAATCTCCTAGTAATTCGCACTAATGCCAAACATGGCAATATTTTTTGTATACTCTGCTGGTACATAGTTTGAGCTGTTTTTAACATATCTATCAGATATATAGAGCTCATAGTTTTTATTAAAATAGTGTGAAAATTTCACTTCTACTTGATGGTATTGATCAGCTCTTTTTGTTGTGTCTGTAATATCAAGCAAGTTACTTCTATCATCGTAACTACCATTTCTATATCTATAATCTACACGAGAAACCAACCAGTCTGTTATATTATAGTTTACACCTAAGTTTACAGTAATCATCTGTTTATCTAGATAAGAGAAGTGAATATTTTCTGTTGAAGAGAAACTCTCCCATAAGATATTAGCATATGTAAAGTTTTTGCCAAACAGATAGTAGAGACCTGTACCAACACCATAAGAGCTATCATTCATCCCTTTATATTTTAATTCATTATATGTTCTGTTGGAGTATTTTGCATTTACATTTAAAATCAAGTCATGACTAAGCACAACACTTGCTTTTGGCATTACACGGATTTGACCGAGTAGATCACTCTCTAAATAATTTACCCTATCATAACCTATAGGAAGATAGAGTGTGTAACCATTTCCAGCATATCCAACACCAGCTTCTGCCCCAACTATTAACATATTGTATAACCTTGCATCGAAGTTATTTTGATAGTATGCTTTAAAATCACCACGGAAATACCAAGCACCTTTCTCTTGAAGTTCATTCACATAACTTACACTTCCACTTAAGCGGGCAAAAAGTGTAGAAATTTCTCCCTCGTTTCCAGTAGTACCAGTATAGTCATCTAAAGAAGAGGATGTTGCACTTACATTTATGTTACTATCATGTCCTATACTCAAAGTTGCTTTTGCCTTAAACGAGCTTATATCATCACTCTCTAACAGTTCTAAAGAGCTTCTCTGCTCAGGTGTAAGTTGGTAGTTTTTAAGATCTTCACTCATCTCTTTTGCTAGTGCTGACCTACCTGAATCAGTGTAAATTTTTACTAGCTTCAGTCGTGCTTCACTATCTTTTTCATCAAGCATAACTACACGTTCATATGCACTCATAGCCTCTTTTTTTTCTCCAAGAGCATCTGCACTCTTCGCCCAAACTAGATGTAACTTAGGGTTTGCATACTCATTAGTTGAAGCCTTCGCTTCCTTGATGGCGTTTACATAGTCTTTAGCATCATAAAACTCTTGTGCTTTTTCATAACTAGCATTTGCTAAGACGGCTAAGGTTGATAATATTATTAAACTTTTCATTTTTATCTCCTTTTATTGAAACTGAGCTGTAAAGCTTGTCACATTGTTTTCTCCACCATTAAATGGATTTCCTATCATATCTTTTATCTTTGTCGCTTTAACAGTCAATGTATAATTATGCCCATCAGTTAGGTTGTTATCAGGCTGTAACTTGTATAAATTTGGAGAGTATGTATCCGCACTCACATTTAAAGAAAATGGTATTGGATTAACTGTCGAATCATTATTATCTATCAGCTCAAAATCACTTTTATCAATGGTTGCATGATCTAAATAAACATCATTAAAATCTATATCAAAAGGTGCATCTGCTGTATATGGTGTACTAATATAACTTAAAGTAGGATCAACATCATCAAAAAGTGCATTGTATACTTCTAAAACACCATCACTTGAAACTGATACAAAAAATGATGCTGATGATTCAGCTACGGAACCGCCTTCATTAGATGGAGCCACTATTTCAATAGATGCTATAGATTTTGTCGCATTTATCTGCTGTTCAAGATAAGTTCCGTTAGCATCCATCAAAATGACTCCTCTATCTGTTGCATAATAGAGTTGTGCTTGTGATCCACCTGTAGTATATGCAAGATCGTTTACTGTTGTATTTAAGCCGTATTCAGACCCATTTTGCAAAACACCATCAAAATCTATACTTTCAACATTACCAGATGAACCTATAGCTTGAATTCCTTTATATATTGAACCACCCTCTATATTATAGGTAAGTACTTTAACAGAGCTATTAATATCAATTGAAGTTGCTTGTGAGACATTTGTTTCATTTAGCATAACAATACTACCATCATAGTTAGCAACATAAATACTCCTCACTTCTGCACCCGCTTGATTAGTATATGTTTTGTCAATAGCATCTATTGCTTGTCCCACTATAGAAACTGTATCTTGAAGTGTTATCTTCATACTTGTTGAATTATAGTCATAAATTTTCAAACCATTTTGAGGACTAACTGTATAAATTTTATCTGGATAACTTGCATAATCATTAACTTTTCCAACTTGAACCTTGTAAATATTTTTTCCAAGATCATAGTGACCTACTTCATTAAGTTTATGATCACTTGTACTTAAGAGAAGATGATAAAACCCACTATTATTTGTAGAGACTGCAATGGATGGAGCATCAGGAGTTCCTAAAAGAACCATAGAAGTCACTTGATCTTGTAGTGGATAAAAAGAGAGATGAATAAGAGAGGGTTTAGATTTTGGCACATGATAATCAACCTTATAAATATCTATACCACCCTGTCTAGCTACAGCGATAGTAGAGCTATTACTATCTTTTGTTAACTGTTTTACACTGTAAGAGCTAAAGTTAGTAGCTAATGTATCAAGTGCTTTATAACCTAAATAGGATTTTGGACTATTTGCTTCTGTTCTTGTTGTAAAACTCCAGTTTGCTCCTCCATAGTATGGCGAAGTACCATAATCTATATCATTTACTGATCGAGTTAAATTTACATCAATTGTCGAACCATAAGGAAGAGGATTTTGAGGAATAAACTTTAGAAGTGTATTAAACACCTCAACCCTTCCTTCTATTTCTGTTCCTGTTTGACTATCAGTAACTGTTAAAAAATTCTCTGTAGTATATGCAGGATATGATGATAAATTTTTACTAAAATCAAGGACTATCTCTGTTGAGACAAGAACACTTCCATCAGAATCTTTTGGTTTAGTTGCACGAAGGGTTAAAAGAGAATTATCTACACTAGCATAAGAAGTAGTAAAACTATAAATATACTCTTCTGCTAATGAGCGACCTTTTATATCTTTGACATCAGTTGTAACAATAATTTGATATGATGATAAAGACTGTAAATACTCATGTGGTGTTACATAAACATAACTCGAACCACTTGAAACTCCTGTATATGAGCTAATACGTAATGGATGTGAGTCATACCCATCATTATTAAATACCTGTTGAATATATGCAGTATTGCTATTTACTGTTGTAATATCCAAAGGTGCTGAAAACTCTAAACGAACTTTTTGAGCTGGAGAGAATACTTCTCCAATAACAGGGCCTCGTGCAATCGAAAGATATTGTGAGTTTAAACTATCTGAAGAAGACAGACTGTCATCAGTTTGACTACTACCACAACCAAGAACTAAAAGGGTTAAAATAACGGGGACTATATACTTTATCATGTTACACTCCATAACTTATATATCTAAATTATAGAGCTTATTAGTTAAAACTATACTGAAGAAGGTTAACAGTTGTTAAACAATCCGAATCATAATAGGACGAGCATTTACAAAATCTAGTGCTTCAAGAGCATCTATCATAGACTGAATATCACTCTCTTTTGCGACATGCGTGGAGATAAGAAGGTTTGCACTTGAGTTGTTACTTGGGCGCTGAAGCATTGTTTCTATAGAGATATTTTTCTCTTCAAATATTTTAGTGATACGAGCTAAAACACCAGCTTTGTCACTTACATTTACACGGAGGTAGTATTTTGTCTCGATATTTGCAGATGGTTTAAGAGTAAGTTTACTCCCTTCCATTGGTCTATCAAAGCCTAACATAGGAGTTGATTTTCCACTTCTTGCAATGTCTATGATGTTTGCAACAACAGCAGATGCAGTAGCATCTCCACCAGCACCAGGACCATAGTAAAGAGTCTCCCCTACTTTATCCCCAACAACGGAGATGGCGTTCATAACACCATCTATCTTAGCTATCATCTCTTCTTGTTTTATAAGACAAGCATGAACACGAAGTTCAACTTCATTTCCATCTTTTTGAGCGATACCAAGAAGCTTGATAGCATAACCGAACTCTTTAGCAAAAGCGATATCTTCACTTCTTACATTGTCAATACCTTCAATGAGGATATCTTCAGGTTTAGCGTCAATACCATAAGCGATAGAAGCAAGGATGAGAAGTTTGTGAGCAGCATCAAAACCACCAACATCAAAAGATGGATCAGCTTCAGCATAGCCTAACTCTTGAGACTCTTTAAGGATAGCATCATAAGATACACCCTCATTTGTCATCTTAGTCATCATATAGTTACAAGTACCATTCATAATACCCATGATAGACTCTATGTGATTCGCAGAGAGACCATCACGAAGCGCATTAATGATAGGAATCCCACCAGCAACAGATGCTTCATACTCAAATGCTATATCTTTAGCAATAGTCTGGAGTTCATAACGGTGGTAA
>Ga0256826_1002251_pt1 | contig 11817 bp, 11 predicted proteins | sample CV79metaG_FD_185975 | JGI IMG/M metagenome (GOLD analysis project Ga0256826, IMG submission 185975) | Hydrothermal vent microbial communities from East Pacific Rise, Pacific Ocean - CV79 | ecosystem: Environmental > Aquatic > Marine > Hydrothermal vents | place: Pacific Ocean: East Pacific Rise... | reverse complement strand
TCGCTATCCCTCTAAATCTTAACCCTACTGTTTGTACTTTTTTCTTATCTTTGATTAGTTCTAAATCTGAACTTGATAATTTTACTTTTCCACTTGACTCTTCTGCATCATCATTTCTTGATGTTACTGAAACCTCTACGACATTACTACTCGGTCCGCTTACAGTACTATTTTCATTGTTCGTCTCTGCCATTGCAGAAGTACTCACTAATGAAAAAAGTACTGAAACGACCAGTAAAATTTTCGTATATCTCATAATCTCTTCCTCTTTCTATAAAAATATTTTACATTGTTAAATTAAACACAAAGTAATTTTTTCGTTAACCCGAATTAACAAAATTAAATATGTTACTTTCCATTTAAAAGGGTAGCTTAATTTATTATAACTGCGAATATTAACAAAATAGTGTTTAACAATTTTCATGTTTTTTTACTTAAAAATATTTTTTAATTTTATTTAAGATTTGTTTTTGTTTTTTTTTATTTTAAATAGATAATATTTTTTAAAGATTTCCCCCTAAATGTAGGGGGGGGAGATGAGTAGAGATAAGAAGAAAAATTATTGAGGAGACAATGCACCTTGATATGTTGTCGTATTGTCAACACCTGACCATGAACTATTTAAATCAATGGCTCCTGTTGCAGCTACACTACCTACTGCAGGTCTATAAGCTTCACTAAGTTCAGGATCTGCTTCTAGTCCATTTGCTTCCCAACCTGGTGTATAGTGAGTTTGACTATTTGTAAAGAAATCAGAATTTTTTAATTCATCAAGACTATTAAAGCTATCTCCTCCACTGCCTGATTCATAATCAAAAAGATAAAAGAAATCTTTTGTAAAGGTATCACCTACACGCCAATACAAGTTTCCATCCATGATGGTCGAACCATCATTTCCACGACATCCTCTTCCCATATGCTTGTCACCTAACATAAACATGATATTATTATAAACCTCATGAGGCTGTGTTGTATCAAACTCATCATGTGTATAACATGTTCCAAAACCACGAATATCTCCACCATTCATTACAAGTAAAGTATTGTTATAAATTTTCCAAGGATCTGGTGTTGTGACACTATTCGAATCGTGCGCACCAAATGATCGTCCTGATCCCCAACCACTATTTTCAAACCCTTTCATATACACTGGTAATAAATCCTGAGGATCTTCTCTACCCAATAATTGTGCTTTTGATGTATCAATAATATTATGATGAATAAAGGTTGTTCCAACTTTCGTTAACTCTTTATTTCCTGTACCGTTGTAACTAAATCCTAAATAAGCGTGTGTAATTGTATTATTGTTTAATTCATAGTTGTAACCACTGGTTGCCATCTGTGTTGTATCATCACGAATATCATCAAAACTATTATATTCTATATGAATATCATGTGCAAATTTTGCAAAATGAATACCATCAAAACAACTCTTGATTCGACTGTTTAAAATATGAACATTATAAGTACTGTCCATATTTACTGCAGCACCTTCATACATGTCTCCAGGAGGACTATCTTGTGGTCTTTTTACATCAGATCGTGCAATCCAAATAGGAACATTACAAGGAAAATCAATATTATCAATGGTAATATCATGAGTACCATTTGGTAAACTAATTCCATAACGCCCCCCTTGTATTTTTCCGTTACTTATATTAATATCATGAATATTTTCTTCAACACGAAGTGCCACCCGTTTGTTTTGAATATCAATACCATCTATGTTTATATATGATCCCTCTACAATAACAACCGTACTAAAATCTCCTATATGTAACTTGGTCTGACGAGGGTCTTGATTTTCAGGAAGTAATAAATCTGGTATATCTGCAACCCCTGGTAAATCAGGTAATGTTTCATTTGAAAGTTTCTGATAACGACTATATTGCGTACGAATATAGATATGTTCATCATTTTCATCATAGTATATCCCCGGTCCAACATAGTAATCATTATCACCATTAAATACTTCATTATCTGAATAGAATGGTACGCTATCAACATACGCATTTAATTGATAGCCCCCTTCCGATGCATCTAAAAATACTGAATATTTATTACTTAATGGATAAGTATTGACAGAACGATATATATGTCGTGATGTATCAACTTCTTCCCAAACATTATTTGGAGCCGTAGTAAATTCAACCAATGCACCATCTAGTATTGGTTTTTCTCCTGGATAAGCCTTTATCGTAATAGGGGCTTCTGCTGTTCCATTACATCGTATATTAAATGTTTTTTGTAACCGATAGACACCTCCACGTAATATCAATGTATTACCCGCAACCAAATTATCTGTTGCTTGCTCTAAATCTTTCCATGGTGCAGAGATACTTCCATTATTATCATCATCACCCGTCGGAGAGATATAATAAACATGATCATTTGCGTTGACAATAATTATAATTCTTTCAATAAAACTGCTATTTCCTGCTAAATCTGTTGCCGTATACGTTAAATGATACGTACCCACTTGTGAGGTATTGACTTCTCCAGTTATCACAACCGTTAAATTATGATCACGATTATCACTTACCGTTGCTCCCTCTTCAATATAATTCTCTTCACGAACCAATGTTATAGATGCATCACCATTAAGATGAATAATTGGTGCCCGTGTATCAGGTAAATTTACATCATTACTATGCAACCCAATATCATCTACTTTTCCACTTCCATAAATTCTGAATCCTGTAACAGCAGTAATGGTATTATCATCTTCATAGAGATCTACATCTTCTTGCAAGTTTCTAATAAACGTTTTCCAAGTCCCATTCCTACTCTCTACCCCTAAACCATAATGAATATACTTGTCACTATAGTGACCTAAATCTTCATCTCGTTGAGTATAGTAAAGATAACGTAAGCCGTTGGTCGTCTGTAATATAACCTGAACTTTATAGTTTTCATTATAATTCATACTCCATTGAATGGTAAACTCGCTTTCATTATCCCAAGAACCTTCATTGTCAAATTTATTACCTATAAGATATCCATCATCTCTACCATTTCCGTTAAAGACAATAACCTGACTACCACGTTCCGCATCATATTCATTGCTAACCGTTGCATTTGTCTCATCTTCAATTAAACTCCATCTGCTGGTTGTATTATCTTCTCCATCTTCATAAATAGTATTGTTAGCTGAAAATTCAAATGTTAAAAAAGATGCTTCAGCGACTTTGATCCAATACCCTTTTGATTCTTCAAATTGATTAAAATCATTGAGAAAATCTTCTCCACTATCAAGATAACTTTTTTTATAGGTTGCATTGCTTCCCGTACCTTGTACTACCAATAAATTATTGTTACCTAGCTGCTCTTTTATTTCACTAAGAGTAAGTAACGTAAATGGTGCCACAAAATTCCAACCAACATCTAAAGAAATTGTTTGATTCTCCTCATATATTATAGGAGCATATTCAATACTCACTTCATTAAGTACTTTAATCCAATAGGCTTTTCCCAATAAAGTTTTCTCAAAATCATTTAAAAACCCTTCCCCATTATCAACATAACTTTTTTTATAGGTTGCATTATTACCTACCCCTTGTACTGACAATAGATTACTAGAACCAATACTTTGAAGCATATTATCTAAAGTATATTCACGATTAAATGATACAGAGTTATATCCAGCCTTTAAGTTTAGAACCCTATTTTGCTCCCCATTCGCACATAAAAACATGCTGTACATAGCTATCAAAAACACTATATTTATGATTTTTTTCATTAAATTTCCCCCAAGTTTAAAAAAATATAAAATTATAAATTTTATTTACATAATCTTTTACTTTATATATTTTCTAAAGATTTTTTTCAGTTTTAAAAATGAAGTATATCAAAATTATTGTTAATTATTTTTATGAAATTATGCTTAAGGTTATTATTTAATATTTACAGAAGTTTAAAATGAACATTTAAGAACATATTAAAGTTATGAGTTTTTTATTGTTTTAACTTTAATAAAAAAGTTAGTTGAGTTAAATTTTACTGTCGGATTGTCGTAAACTGTAGATGGCATAAGACCATAAAATAAAAATTGGTAAGATTATAGCAAGTTCTGGAGCTAAGGTTCCATTCTCACCTATGCGTTGTAATGCAAAAAGAATTCCCCATGTAAAAAGAGTTCCTACTAGGGCCTTCATCGTAGTTGCGCCAATATTCATATATCGAGCATGAAAAGGAAAAGTAAAAATAATAATCATTAAAAGAGCTATAGAAAAGAGTGGCATAAATATTTTTGTATAAATATCAGCACGAAGTGTCTCTGTTTGAAGACCTTGATTTTCAAGTAAAATTTTTGCTTTAAAACTTTCAGATAGTGTCAATTTTTTACCATTGTAGATTGATTTTAAAATTTTTGGTTGATAATCTTTTAACGTATGTAAAAGTTTTATATTTTCGACTTTTAGATACTCCTCACCTAAAGTACTTTTAATTCGTGATTTTTTAATAACATTAGGGGCTACCCATTCATAAATATTATACCATGCCTCTTTAGCAGAGAATATTTCTACAACCTCATTACCTTCCATTTTAAATATGGTAAGATCTTCTATCTTATATCGTTCAGGGATCAAAGCACCTATGTAAACAAAGTTTTCATTATATTTAAAAAATAGATCTTCTGTTTTACTAATACCATATTGATGTTTTTTTACCATCATCGCAGTATCATTTGCCGTAGAAAATGAAGTAAAATTTAAAGCTAAAAAGAGTGCATACGTTAAAATTCCTACCACAAAAAAAGGTTTAAAGAATTCTTTTCGAGTCACACCAAGTGCATAAAAAGATCCTATAATGTTTTGTTTTATAAAAGCAATTTTAGTCCATATACCACCAAAGATAATGGCTAAAGGATAAAGAAGATTTAAAGACTCTTGCCATTTAGAAAAAGCATAAAGAATTTTAATATTAAATGAACTTAAATCAGAGCTATTCATTAAATAGTCTAACCCGGTAAAAAGTCCAGAGAGACCCAACAATATGATAAGCATATTTTTCACATAATGTAAAGCAATATACTTAAATAACATTTATTAAACCTCAAATTTTTTAAGAGAATACCTTGACTTTACATCATTGAGACTCTTTACTGTTAGCGCTTTAATTGCATCTGATGTATGATCAACCCACGCTGATAAAAATTTTTCTTCATCTGTAGAAAAATCATGCAACACATAATCTGCAACCTGCGATTTATACTCAGGTTTACCTACACCCATACGTACACGACTGTACTCTTTCCCAATAAAATCATCTATAGATCGTAATCCATTATGTCCCCCATGTCCCCCACCTTTTTTAAATCTAAGTGCAGAAAAAGGAAGATCAATATCATCATGAATTACAATTATATCTTCTAATTCTATCTTATAAAAGTTTTTAACAGCTTGTAAACTTTTACCCGACAAATTCATAAATGTTGTTGGTTTCAATAATAATAAATTGGGTGATTTAAAAAGTTCTCCAGAAAAGGAGCTTTTGGAGATATTACGTGCTCCAAAGTTATTGACAAGATTATCAATAACTTTAAAACCGATATTATGTCGTGTATTTTCGTATTGCGTTCCTGGATTTCCCAGTCCTACGATTAACAACATATTACTTACTTAGCTTTAATAACACCAACAACGGCAACATCCGCTCTTTCCATTATTCTACAATCTGCAGGTGCTTCCATATCTCTAATTAAAATAGAGTCATCTCTATCAAGATCAGATACATCAATAACAAAATTAGATGGTATATTTTCAATAGCACCTCTAACTTTAAGTCTTTTCTTTTGAATCATAAGTACACCTTTGTTTTTTAAACCTTTTGGTGTTCCTGATGTTGTAACTGGAATAAGGTAATTAGTAACTTGACCAGGTACAGTAACTCTAAGATCTACATGAACAACATCTCCATTTACTGGGTGTAGTTGATACTCTTGAATAACCACGTTTAATTCGTTATCACCAGCTTTTAATGCCAATGCTAAACCATCTTTAGCTCTTACAGCTTTTACAAAATCACCTCTTTTAAACGCAGCTTGAATATTCTCTACACCATTTGCATAGATGTTAGCTGTTAGATAACCATCTCTTCTAAGCTTCTTTGATGAAGCCGATCCGATACTCTCTCTAATAATACCTTCTAACATTTTTGTCCTTAATACTTAAAATTTGGGCGAATTATATCTACTTTTTTATTAAGACTTAGTAATTTTCTTATAAGTATCACGGAAAAGCTTTACAATGGCAATATCATCCAGTTCTGAATGATTAGTATTTTCTGGCATCACCTTTTTATCTTTTCCTTTAAGCATATTATTTTCATCTTTTAATAAAAGTATCTCTTTCTGATAATCAGCCAATTTACTTTCTATGTGTGTAAACTGATCTTTTGAAATAATAAACTCATCATCTTTTCCATCAACACTATACAACTTCAATTCGTTTTCAAGTTGTGAAATAGTATCTTGATAAAGTGTTATAGAATGCGCTTTCTCATCATTTATGATGGTTAACTCTTCAACTTTATTTTTCATCTGTTCAAATAGTTTCTCTTTTTCAGCAAGTGATTCGTTTAAAGCTTGAACTCCTTTGTTCTCTTGCTCAACTGTTTGAGACTTAATCGTTTCCATCTCATCTTTATAAGTTGTTGCCAATTTACTTTTCTCTTCTATTCTCTCTTCTGCTTTAACCAATACAGTTTCCAACTCATGAATTTCAGCTTCTTTGGTATAAAAACTTTTTTCTAATATATTAAGTTGATGAAGTAATGCTTTATTATCTTCTTTTGCTCTTAAACTTTCACTAACATTACTTTGTGCAAGATGAAGTTCTTTTTGAACATTATCAAGTTGAATACTCTGTTCTCCAATTAAGCTCTCTTTATCATTTAATGAACCTTTGAGTTTTTTATTAGTAACAACAAAATTTTCAACAAGTGACTTCTCTTTTGTATTCTCTTTTTTCAATAATTCAATGGTTTCATTTTTTTCATCTAAGCTACTACTCAATGCATCAACCTTCATTAGATGATTTTTACTATGTGCTAACTTAGAGAGTAACCAGCCAATCAAAAATCCTAAGATAAGAGCAGCAACCAAACATAAAACCATTTTTGCAATTAATTCTGTCATCATTATCTCCTTTTTAAATGAATTTCAACACGTCTATTTGATGTATTGAATGGAGCTTCAGGTAAAAGTAATGTTGTTTCACCAAAACCTTTTGCTGTAATATTATCTGCATTTAGTCCTTTACGCACCAAATACCTTTTAACACCATTAGCACGCATTTTACTAATCGCTAAGTTTACTTTTGCTTTTCCTCCAGCATCAGTATGCCCTTGAACTTCAATAAGTACATCTTTTTTACCATCTAGCAATAAAACAATTTCGTCTAAAACCTTTTTACCTTTGGTTCTAATTTTCCCACTATTTTTTTGAAAATTAATTTGTCTATTTTTAAGTAGAGAAGATATTCTTTCTTGCGTTTCGAGTACTGCTTCACCTTGTTGTGAAGGGTTACCCACTTTCATATTTTCATTATTTTCACTATTATTTAATGCATCTGCACTCTCTGCCAATGCAGAAACGCTGTCTTTTGGCTCTTCTTTAACCGTAGTCATATCAAATATTTTTTTATTTGTATACTCTGAAACAACCAATGCAGTTAACTTCTCTTTTACTGCTTGATTTAAGAAAGTTCCTTCAATTTTTATCTCTTCTTGATCAATAGAAAGTTTTGCATTTTCTACATTCTCTTCACTAAAAAGTGTCACAATTGAAAGTGCCATTTTTTCCCAAGATAACGTTTCATCATTATCTAAGAAAGTTACATTATTCTGACAAGATGTTTTTTCAGAACAAGTTGAAATCATTTTTTTAAACTCATCTCCATTTTCAAGAAGAGGAAGTTTCCCTGAAAATATTCGTTTACCATTTTCAACACTATAACTGAAACTAGATGTCTCTTTCAGTTCTTCATCACCTTCGTTCATAGCAATTGGCAGGTTAACCGCCATTTCGTCAGTTTCTACGTCGTTGGTCTCTTCATCACCAACCTCTTCTTGCTCTTCATTCGTTTCAGATAAAGCTACCACTTCGGTAGGCATAGTCGCAGCGGTACTGGCTAAACCTAACTCTTTATAGTACTTCTCCGCATTAAAAAATATACATAAAAAAATCAACAGCAAAGATGCGAGAAATCCTGCGATGATAACACTTTTATTAGTCATACTCTGTCCTTTTTATAAAATGTTTAATTATATTATAAAAAGTTAAAGAAGTAAATAGTAAATTACAAGTAATTGCTAATCTTCTTCTAGCTTTAAATCAAAAACATCGCTACCTATTGATATGTTTTTACTATTTTCACCTGAATCAGCACCAATTCCTTGTAATTTCAATTTCATATCAGATGGATTTGTAGCATGCTCTAATGTTGTCTCTTTGGTTATTTTTTTATTGTGATATAGGTCTAAAAGTGCTTGATCAAATGACTGTGAACCATATATATCCTTACCTTCTTCAATGGTATCTAATATCTCATAATCTCTATTTCCTGTAATTAAATCAACTATCCGAGGTGTCTGTTTCATTACTTCTATGGCTGCCGCTCTTTTCCCATCAACCGTCTTTACCAAACGTTGGGAAACTACCCCGCCTAATACAGAAGCCAAAGTAATACGTATACGATTCTGCTCCTCTTGTGGAAACATCCCTATAATTCTGTTAATTGTCTCTTTTGCATCAAGTGTATGTAGTGTAGAAAAAACCAAGTGACCTGTATTTGCAGCATGTAGTGCTATTTCTATGGTCTCCAAATCTCGCATCTCACCAATTAAAATTACATCTGGGTCTTCCCGTAAAGCTCCCTTTAATGCATTAGAAAAAGAGTGTGAGTCTTGACCAATTCCCCGTTGAGAGACTAAGGATTCTTTGTCTGGGTGAACAAATTCAATAGGATCTTCTACCGTAATAATATGTTTTTTCTTGGTACTGTTAATATGATTAAGCATTGCTGCCAAGGTAGTTGATTTTCCACTTCCTGTTACACCAGTTACCAAAATCAAACCCCGATGCATTTCAGATAATTCTTTTATAATAGGAGGAAGAGATAACTCCTCAAGGGTTAAAATTTTGACAGGGATAATTCTCATTACCGCACTTAAACCATTTAACTGATAAAAGAAATTCACACGAAAACGATTCTCTTCATCTAAAACATAAGTACAATCTAGCTCTTTATTTTTTACTAACTCTGTATATTGTTTTTCAGTTAATATCGCTTGTGCAATACCATCCAACTCTTCATGTGTCATCATTTTATCTCCTAACTTAAGGAGATCACCATTAACACGTAAACGAATAATAGCACCTGATTTTAAATGAAGGTCACTTCCTCCATTGTGAATAAGGTTTTTAAGATAAAATTGTAGTTTCTTTTCCATATGATTTATATACTTTATTAAAATTTTATTAAATTATATCATAAGTATTTTAATCATAAAAAAAATAAAGAAAATTATTTTAAAATTATCCTGCTCCTACGTCGTAACCAGCACGTATCCAAAAAACCACCCCACCTTCTAGGTTTCGAATAGATTGATATCCTCGATGAGATAAAATGCGAGCTGCTTCAACACTTAATTCTCCTCGTTCTGAATAAACTACGATTTCACTACTACGAATGGTGGCATCTAAAAGTTTCTCCAATGGAATATTAATAGCATTCTGAAGATGATCTTTTTTAAACTCTTTAGATGATCGAACATCTATCAGTAAAACTTTATGAGGGGAAGAGAGTAACGAGTGTAATTCTTGAGGAGAGATATTTTTAAAGTCAGAAAAAATCCACCCTTTAAAATAAGAAAACCATCCTAACAAGGCAGCCATCGTAAGCCACATTGTTAAGTTTATTAATTTGTCATTCACTACTTAGGCACGATCGGTAATAAGCAATAAGTGAAAACCAAACTGGGTTTTCACAGGTCCATGAAGCACACCAACCTCATCGTTAAATACTACTTTATCAAATTCTGGAACCATTTGACCTTGACCAAAACGACCCAAATCACCACCCTTTACACCTGAAGGGCAAAGTGAACTGTCTCTTGCTGCCTCTTCAAATGTCATATCACCTGAAGTAATTTTATCTTTTAACTCTTGGCATTTTGCCTCATCTTGTACCAAAATATGTTTTGCTGACGCTGTCATTTTTTTCCTTTTTCACATTTAATTACAAAACAGTATCACAATTAACTTGATGATATTTTAATTTATATCCATCTTTTTTACTATTTTTGAGGTTGTTACAACATGTTCCTATAAATTTGGTGATTTTTACAGACTTTTTCTTTTTATAGCTGTATAATATAAAAAATAATCACTTTTTAAATAAGGAAAAATATGGGAACACAATTTTTTGGATCACTCTTAGGTGTAGGTATTGCGGTAGGAGTACTGGGACTTATGTCAGGCTATTATGCCTATAAACGATGGTATAAAAAAGAATCAATAGAAATAAAAGGGGAAGTGGTCACCATTATTTCCATTTTTGTTCTTCTGGGTGCTATTTCAGGATATAAGTTAATAGAGTCATCCTACTACTATGCAAAAAAAGGAACCAACTATGCCATGGAAGCTGGAGAATATGGTACAAAAGCTGTTCTTGATGCAGGACAACACGCCATATCCGGAACCATTAAATACTTCTCTGTAGCTGTATTAGAAGGAGTTGGTCAAACCTATGATCATTTTGAAAAAAAATGGGATAAGGAGAAGATAAAGCATTTTAATGATTTAAAATTAGAAATTATATCTGTTGATAAAAAAGTACAGCAAGGTAGAGCTGCATTACATCTCATCTTAAAAATAACCAATGTTAGTGATAAAGCCATTGATTTTGAAGCGTTAATCACCCATCAATTACTTCTTTTAAAAAGTAAAAATAGTACTTACTACCCTGTGACATTTAATGGCGCGTTAAACCATCATCTGAAAATTCCAGCAGGAACAACGGTAGAACAAGCTGTTGATATTTTAGTTGAAGATGGGAACTACCCAACCATGTTAGCCACACCACAACAACAACTAAAATTACAATAAAAAGTTTATGCGTTAAAAAAGTATACTTGTGCTTCTTGTTTTGTTGCAAAAGGAGAAACATTTAACGCAGTTTCTCCAACCAAAACATCATAAGACTCATCTGCTGAACTTTTAGCATAAGTAATCGCCAATTTGGCAGCCAATTTTTTATCTTCTTCACTGGCATCTATATCCATTACAGAGTAAGGACCGGCTACTGGAAGTTTCACTACCACATACTTGTTACTCTCAACCCCTTGTAGACCTTCATTGTCTTCTTTATTTCGTCCTACTACCAATTTCGCTCCATCAGGGAGTCTAAAATGTCGTCCAAATTTAAGTAATTCTATGTCAGGAACAGTAAAGTCATCATGTTTTACAAACTCACGTATACGGTCTGAATAATGTGCTTCTGTTAACAAACATCCTCCTCCTGGAGACTCATACTCTTCCCAACCATACTCTTCGACCAATGCCAACTGTCTCTCTCGACTTCGTCCTGAAATATCAAGTAGTTTTTCTCTGTCCACCCATCCTTCTAACTCTGGTGTGGTAGGATCTAAAAGTTTAGCACACATAGGACGAAGTATCAATTTATCTTCCGTATCATCTGCCAGTTTACTCACTTGTTGCAAGGCATCGGAACGTTGACTCATAGGACGTTGTCCAAGAACTTCACCCGTAACAATAAATGATGCACCCAACTCCTCCATTATCCCCTTGGCAAC
>Ga0256826_1002250_pt1 | contig 11817 bp, 9 predicted proteins | sample CV79metaG_FD_185975 | JGI IMG/M metagenome (GOLD analysis project Ga0256826, IMG submission 185975) | Hydrothermal vent microbial communities from East Pacific Rise, Pacific Ocean - CV79 | ecosystem: Environmental > Aquatic > Marine > Hydrothermal vents | place: Pacific Ocean: East Pacific Rise... | reverse complement strand
AATTGGTAGTATACACTATTTTTGGTATTAGTTGGTTTTAGAGGTACTAGTTATAATAATAGTCTAGCCCCTTCGGCTACAAACTTGCCTTATTTGCCTACAAATGCAGGAGTTGCTCCTTTTTCTACAGCAGATTTACAAAATTTGATTGCTTCTGAACCTTATGGCTATAAACCCATAGCTTCAACGCGAACTACAGGTTTTGCTGATCCTACCATTGGGCTTTTATATCAAGTACTTAAAACGAAAGAGAGTTCATTTATTTTAGGAACAGGAATTGATATTGGTATTGCCAAAGAAGATGATTCCGACAACTTAGTGGATGTTCCCATAAACAATGGAAACTCTGCTTTACGTTTTAGAGCTGAGTATTATAAAAATTTAAAGTATAATTTTGATGCTTATGTCAGGTTTGAATATGGAATAGAACTAGAAGACAAAGTGACAAAAAGAGTTCCACAGCAAGGTGTACTTTTAGCACCTAAAAGTAGCACAGAGAGATTAACTAGAGATTTAGGAGACTACAGAACGTATGAACTTGGTTTGGGTAAATCAGTATCTAATTGGCGATATGCTGTTAAATTATATCGACTTGAAAAAGATGTAGACAACTACAGCTCTGATGTGGGAACCGATGTTTCACTTTTAGAAGCAAATACAAAAGGACTTGTCAATCAATGGGAAAGCGAAGTCTCTTGGTCAGGTATAGAAGCTTGGTCTAAAGGTAACTTAGCACTTCCACTTATTGTCTCTCTTTCATATAAGGAGACTTTTTCTGGACGTAATGGTTTGGATTGGACAGAGTATTACTTTAAGGTTACGAGCTTTTTTTAAAGCTCAAACAGCAATTCATACTTCGTTCCACCATCAAAACTAAATTCAGCTTTGGTTGCATAAAGTTGTTCTGAAAATTGTTCAATAAGTTTTAAGCCTAAGCCATTCTTCTCTGTTTCTATATCAAAACCCTCTCCATTGTCTTTAACGCACACTCTAATATTTTCTTCTTCTTTTTTACAAAGAATAGTTATTTTACATGGACTTTTCAAAGCATAATACTTAACTGAATTGGTCAGTAATTCATTAATAATAACTCCAAGTGATAATGCTTGGTTAGGTGTTAAAGAAAAACTGTCCAATGTTTGTTGAACTTCTATATTATCTTCTGAATAAGATTTTTTTATTTCATCAATAATTCTGGAGATGTATTGGTCAGATTTTATTTCTGAAAAATTATCTGAATCTAACAAGTATTGGTGGATAAGTGACATGGATTTAATACGGTTCATTAATTCTAAAAGAGAAACTTTTTCATCATTGTTTTTTGTATGGTTATATTTAATCCAAAGAATACTGCCAAGCATATGAAAGTTGTTTTTTACGCGATGGTAAACTTCTTTTAAAAGATTTTCTTTCTCTTTAAGTAGTTTATTTACTTCATTTGTACGTGCTATTACTTTGGCTTCAAGTCTTTTTTCATTGTCTTTTTGAATGTTAATTAGTTTATGTTGTAAGTTTATTTTTTCAGTTTTTGTGTTGTAAAAACGTTGGATAAGGATTAAAGAGAAGAGTAAAACTTCTAAATATGAGAAAAGAGTAAAGCTATAGTGCGTAAAAACAGTGTGTTCAATGAGACCTCTTGCCATCAGAGATAAGAGTGCTAAAGAAGTAATATAAAAGAGTACACCTATTAAATATAATTTTGCTTCTCTATGACCTTTATAGACAACGTATATTGCTGAACCAGCGACAATAAAAGAGAGCATTGGAGTAGAAAGACCAATGGTTGCTATCCACTTATCATAATCATAAAGTAAGTAAGGTATGCTCAGAATTAAAAAATAGATAGAATATTGAAGTATTCTATAAATAATAGGTAGATAATAATTGAGCTTTAGTAGTTTGTTTGAAAAGAGAATAAAAAAGATGATAAAAAGTGGAATGGAAAGACTAAACTCTTTATACCAAAATACAAGAGTTGTATGTAATAATATACCTGAATAAATACTAACATATAGAGACAAAAAAATAAGATAAAAAGCATAATAGAAGTAGATGGATTCACGAAACTTCGAATATAAAAATAGGTTAAAGATAATGAGCATGAACATACTTCCAAAAAAGAAAAGATAGAAAGTGTATTCGTTAAATAAATCAAAATTATTAAATTGTGTTTGAGAGCTAATGTTAAAACGTCCAAAACAAACCGTACTTTTACCTGCTTTAGGTGAAAGTTGTATGTAAATCGTTTTGTTATGTTTTGGTTCAATTCTAAAAGAGAAGTTAGGGTTTAAATCTTTTTTATCTTTACTCTCTTTATATAGTGTTAAACCTGCTTGTTGTTGTTGCCAAAGACCATCTTCTTTAACATAAAAGTTAATACGTTGAAAGTAAGGTTCTCTCAACTGGAATATAAACTCTTTTTCTTGACTATTATTTTGAATATTGAGTTTAAACCAAGTATCTCCATCGGTATAGCCAAATGTAAAGAAATTAGAAGTTTTTTTTAGAAAATTGACTTTTTGGATACTTTCTATGGTATATTTTTTATCTTTATCAAAGTGATAGAAAAGTTTAAATTTATTGATTTCTTCTCTTTCATCAGTAATTGTAACTGAAGAAAAGAGTAAATTTAAACTTAATAAAAGTAAAATAAAAATAGTTTTCATGATAGATACTTCTTAATTTAATTCTCTTTTAAAGAGTAACCAATACCCGAGACTGTTCTAATATTTAAGTCGGGTATTTTTTTACGAAGACGTAATATCACTTCTCTAATGGTCGAAGTAGAGATATCTTTCTCTTTCCAAATGGCATTTTGTAGATGCTCCATACTAACATTATGGTTAACATTTTTAAAAAGGTAGTAAAATACTTCAGACTCTTTTTTAGTTAAGTCAACAGAACTATCACCCTTAAATAATGTTTTTGTTTTAGCATAATATCGGTAACTATTAGAGAGCTTTTTAAAGAGTGAAAAGTTTTGATTCAGCTGAACTTTTTTATCAAAATAATTCTTTTTAATAGTAAGATTGAGTACAGCTTCAACATCTTTGTAATCAAAAGGTTTAATAAGGTAGCCAAAAAGGTTTGTATCGGTAGCCTCATTAATAGTTTGCGTATCTGAATGAGCAGTGGTATAGATAATGGGTATTTTTTTCTCTTTATTAATATTTTTTGCACAGGCTATTCCATCAATAGACCCTTCTAAGTTTATGTCCATAAATACGATATGTACCTCTTTTGTGTTTACAAGCTCTAAAGCTTCATTTGCATTTCTAACAGAAGAGATGACATTATGTCCTAATTTAGTAACAGACTCTTTCATGAATTGTGCATTAATCCATTCATCTTCAACAATTAATATATTATATTTTTTCATTTTATTTATCACTCCTCTAACATATTACTTTATCTGATTATAGTATATCATTTTTTTTTAAAAAAAAGTATTTCTTTTGATTATATCACAAATTTTAATATTACGTTTTTATTAATTAAAAATATTAATAAAAACACATTATAAAATATAGTAAAACTGATAAGAAACTAATAAAAAAAATCTATACTTGAACTGTAGAATAAAAAATCTTACAAAGGATAGAGAGATGAAAAAAAATTATGGAGTAATGGCGTTAAGCATTTTAGTTATGCTAACAGGGTGTAATGATAGTGGAGGTAATACAACAAGTACTACTGAAAACGATCCTGAAACTATAAAGCTTGAGGATAAGGGATTATATGAATCCACTACCTATTTAAAATGTTATGGTATGGTAGATGAACTAAAAGATGGTTTTATCAATCGTTCAGATTTAATTAAAGCGAGTTGGGGTTATAATGAATATGATGAATATGTAAAACTAGGAGGTAGATGGAATAAATCTGGTCTTACAAATAGAACATCTGAGAATTATTTTGTTGTTGAATATATTGATGGAGAAGCTGTTGAAGCAAGTGATGTTAGAGGTATTTTAACTAACGCTTGTTCTAGGGGAATTCAAAGAAGAGACTATGATGGAAATTACTCAAATATCATAAGATACAATGCGTCTAATGGGAATATTCGTGATGATTATCCAATTTTAACAGAAACCGAAGTTAAAACTATTGCTCCATCTTTTGATGATGCTTTAGATTATGGAAAAATTTTAAGATATGCCTATGCTTCTAAATATTCATATTCAACAGAAGTTGGCGTTGGAGCTTTTCCTTATTTAGAGGATAATGTTGCAAAAGAGATTTTTTTAATTGATAATGAAGTTAAAGAAGTAGCTAGAGTAACTCCTGACCATGCAAATACAGAAACAAAATTACATGCTGTTGCAATAGAAGTTCCTGCTATACCTGAAAAAGGTTTTGAAAAAGAGATAATTATTGCGTATAAGGGTTCATCAAATGTATCTGATTTTGTTGAAGATGCAAGACTAGGAGCTAGAAACCTTTATGAATCAACAGAGCATACAAAATGGTTAGAAGAGGCTTATGCTTTTTATACAAAAGTTACAAAAGAGTATCCTGCTTGTAAATCATCTTATGATATATCATTTCAAGAGGGTAAACCAGAAAGTGATTGTTATAATGTTGTGATTACAGGTCACTCTCTTGGTGCATTTTTAGCCGTTGATGTGGGAACAAGAACAGGTATTTCAACAAGAGCTTTTTCTACTCCTTCAACACGTGTTATCGAAAGTTACCGTACAGCTTTATCAAATCAGATGCGTTTAAATAATGTTATCACATTTTATCGTAAAGGTGATCCCGTTACAATCGGTAATCATATTGAAAATATGATTCAACTTGTTCCTCCTGTTGGTTTTAAAAAGTCACCTGCTGGAAGTCACTTTTTAATGCCTTTTATTGATGAAGTTTTAAGAGCAAAATATATGAAAACGTCAGGTGCTACTCCTTTAAGTATTGAACTTACTCCAAATGCGATGCTAGGTACTGGATTAAATAAAGTAATCAACTCATGGGGAGAACCTTTATATGAAAACTCAGTTAATCCTAAAAAGTATAACCTAACAACTGCTGATGAATTAGATTCAAGTAAAGTTTCAGAAATATTTACTTATTTTAAAGAGAATGCCATTGAAGGTAATTTTACAGGTGTAGATAATGCAAATATTCGATATGTTAAGTTTGAAAATCCTAATGAAGAAGCAGCACTTGTTGTTGTAAATGGTAGAACGGAAACCTATCTTAAATATGCAGAGTTTGTATATGATATTTTAAAAACAAATAATTTAAACTATTCAATTTACTTGTTAGACCACCGTAGTCAAGGGTTTTCAGATAGACTCGTTGTTGATAATCCTAGTGACTGTTATGGAGATAAAAATCCAAAAAATAGAGAAGAGTGTCAAAAACATCACTTAAACTCATTTGATAATATGGTTACTGATTTAAATACATTTATTACTGATGTTGTAAAACCTGAAACACATTCTAAGTTATTGGTTTATGGTCACTCAATGGGTGGAGGATTAACAACAAGATACATTGAAGCATATCCTACAGTATTTGATGCTGCTTTTCTTTCAGCTCCAATGCATCAGATAGCTCAAGCTAATAATTTCGATTTAGCTTTATTAAATACAGGTTTATTCACATCAGATAAAGAGAAAAGTCAATCTTATCTATTCCTTGGACCAGTACAAAAGTCTGAACCTTGGGCTGAACCAGTAACAGATAAAGAGAAAGATACAGCATTTGCAGGAGATCATACAACAAGTCGTCCTCGTTGGGATATGGTTTTAGGTATGTGGAAAAACAATCCACAAGTACAATTAGGTGGAACAACCTATGGTTGGTTGAAGACATCACTTGAAGCAACAGAAAACATGTTGACAGATGTTAATAATATTAAAATTCCAGTGAAGATTATTCAAGCTTCAGAAGATACTGCCGTTGGTCTACATGGACAAAATGAGATTTGTACCAAGCTTATGGAAAACAATGTTAATTGTGAATTGGTTGTAAACAGAGGTTCTAAGCATGAAGGTATGGTTGAACAAGACTCTTATCGAGGTTTCTTTATGACCCACTTTTTAGATTTTATGAATAAATATTCTCAATAGAGAATAAGTTAAGAAGTATTCCTCTTGTAGGAACCTTCTTAACTTTAATCTCCTTAGACATAAGTTCCTAATTCTATAAGTTAAAACCTTCTTCCTACTTTTAAATACTTTACCCATAATACCATTAGCTAAATTTTCTCTTTTTCTCTAGTACAAATAGAGGATAAAAAAGTTATTAGAAAAATGATATTAGGAGAATGAGATAGTGATATTGCAAAAAAATTAAAAGCTTTATGGGAGAACAAGCTTTGAGTTACAGTCTCTACAGCTACCTCAAACCCTTTTGGGTTGAGGAGATTGCTTAAGAGTTTATGGTTTGAAACAGTTGTTTTTATTCCACAACAACTTCCATATTTAAAGATTTACTCTTTTGACCATAATTATCTTCAGCAAATATTTTAATAAGATACTCGCCTTTTTCAACATAATCATTAATTATCTTAATTTCATTGAGACCATTTTGGGGAATAGTAATAAATTCTTTATTAGAAAGAAGACTTTTCTTAAAATTATCACTACGTGACTCATTTATAGTGTAAGAGAGTGGATAAAGTTTTCCTTGTGGTTCAAGAAAAATACTTTTTGGTGCGAGTAGAGGATTCTTGTTATGTTTAATCGCTACTTCAACTCGTTGTGTTTGTCCACTATACATCAAGGTAACTTCTTCACTTGCACTGCTATTAGGTGGAACATACAAAGCATTTATATAAGTGATACTATTAATCAATACGCCCTTATTTAAAATAGGAGGACTCATAAACTGATAACCAAGAGGAATCTTTTTCGCATTTTCTTTGGCAAAATAGATTTTAGCATCCCAAGAACGATTAAACTCTTTTTGACCGATATTATCTAAATTGAGATAACTTAAAGAACCCATGTGGCTGTATAAATCAGTTTTCTCTTTTTTCCATAATTGTATATCAATAGCATAGGTATCATTATCATCTTCCAATTTAAAATTAATTGGTATAGTTTGACCTATTTTAAGCGTTTGAGGGGCTAATATAGTTTTATGTTTTTCTGAAAATAGAGCAGGTGCTTTTGTATCGGTTTCTCTTGACTCTCTTACTTTTTTTAAGAACTTTACCCAAGGTGTTGTTACCCCTAAAGTTGTTTTATCAGCATAAATATTAGAAGCAATATTATCTATCCCATCAATAGGATACCAGATAGAAATTCCTGAAACATTGTCCCCATAAGTTGACCCTTTGGCAAGTGCTATTACAGAACCTTTAGTGCTAGAAGCAAATAATAGTGCTCCATTATTAATGGTGTCAGGAATATCTTCAGGTGCTAGACAATCTGTATACTGTTTCATAAAACATCCAACAATATTTGTTAGGTCAACATATTGAGAAAAACTTTGCTCTCCTAAATCATTTAATCCTTTATTGTACTCTACTATATGTCTTCTAATACTAGGGATAGCATGAGCAAGTTCTGTAGTATAATTATTTATTAACGTATTTGTAAAAAGATTAAAGTTCTCCTCCACAACAGATGCCTTATCTACATTATACGCAGCATGAACAGCCAATGTGTTATCTAAACTGGTGCTATGATGCTCTTTCCACACTGTAACCTCTTTTTTTGCAAAGGCTGTCATATTGGTATCTGGGTTATCTTTTAACCAAGAGAGTGTATTTTTGTAATCCATACCAAGACCATAATCAACCTGAGGGTTAGCAATAAGAATCTCAGTAAGCCCAGAGAATTCGCCTACAACCTCTAACCCACCCATTAAACAAGCATCAAATGAAAGAAAATCTAACTTTTTACCTTCTAAAGATTTGTTTAGGGTTTGAGCTATCTCTTTTACATTCATGGTTTCAACAAAAGGAGAATCTGTTAAGTTATCAGTATCATAACCAAATCCACCAGACCATTGTCCTCCATGACCCCACATAATTAAACCATAATGTTTTGCTGGATATTTTTCCATCGACCAATCAACAAAATTTTCCAATGTCTCTTGATCGTCCATATTTTGTTCTGAAATTTTTTCAACCAACGATTTTTGTAACGAAGCATAACCTTTGTTTAGATAAGAGGTTGTTAACTTTTTTTGGGGTATATCAAAAGGAAAAGCCTTATCTTTTTGAATACGATAACGACCCACACCTACTGTTTCATTCTTAGCAATTGTTTTATACTTTTGTAATGACTTGTCATCAAAATCAGCTTGAACAATAATATTAAAGTTCTCCACACTCCCTGCACCAGACATCTCTAACATATCAAAGATTAACTGAGGTGTTAAATTATTATTAGCACTTCCATAAATCATAATAGTCCAACTATTCTCTTTTTCTACAGTTATTCTTTCCGAATCATTTTCACTAACACTTGTTGTGCTACCTCCACCACCACACCCTATTAGCATAAACAGAATACTAAACACCATTAACCCATAATTTCTTTTCGCTTTCATCTTCTTTCCTTTGTAAGATAGTTTTGTAACTATTAGAGTATAAGTTGATTTTGTTAGTTTTTTGTGAGTTTTAGGATACTTTATAATGTTTATTTATTAATATTTAATATTAATATATAGATGGGGAAATGGAAAGTTTTTTGTTCTCAGCCAATTCAGCGTTAGCTCCATTAGCCAATGCGTCTGCCCAGTATTGAGCTACGAAGAAGTGAGATGCTTTGTTGTCAGGCTCTCCACATCTTCTGCTTGGTGCTTTGTTGTTGTCAAGGTACGCATCGTTTGCAACGTCAAGTGCAGCAGTTAATGCCGCTAGTTTTTCGTCGTTGTGTTTGTTACCGATAAATCTTAATGATTTATGCCTTTTTACAATTATTAACACATCCGATGCAAACTAGTCTCAGGAATCAAAAAACTAATATCATTAGAAAAAAGATTCTGTTGTATAGTTTTTTGCTTCATTTTCTCCTCTTTATATTCCAAAATAGAAGAAGCCAAAAACTCTGCTAAATTAACAGGTACAGCATTTCCAATCATCTGCTCTAAATTTGTTTTTGTCCCTTCAAATTGAAAACTTTTAGGAAATGTTTGTAGATAACTTCTCTCAATAGTACTAAGTGGTCGCACTTCTGATAACTCTATTTCAGTAGGGTCGCCAGAGTGTTTTTTATATCCTGCTGGTACAGGTCTATTGACTCCTCTTACTGTTGGGCTAGGTTCATCTATAGAAAATATTCCTCTTCGGTTATAATTTCGTGGGTGTCGATAATAGTAATCTACTCCTAATTTATCTCCTAAATAATCACGAATAGTCATTGGCTTACTGTTTAGATTTTCTTTGAGTTTTGGTAGTAGGGCATTATTGACTCCTCCTAACTCTCCAATAAGAAAAAATCTTTTTCGTGATTGTGGAGTGTTACAGTAAGAGGCATCAATAATAACAGCTGTTAATCCATATCCATTGTTCTGATACTGCTCAACCACATCAGCCAATATAGCACTCTTTTTGATTCTATCAACATTCTCCATGACAAACCATTTAGGTTTATAGCCACAGATAATATTAGCAAAACTATAGGTTAAGTCGGCTCGTCCTAAACTCTCATCTCGTTTACCTGCTGATGAAAAATCTTGACAAGGAGGTCCACCTACAATCATATCAGGAGCGTATTTTTCTATAATCTCTAAAGTTTTAGACTCATCACTTATATCTTGATGATAGCATTTATGAGAGAAGTTTTTATTATAAACCTCTACAGCTTTATCCCAATTATCAATGGCAGATAAAATCTCAACTCCTGCATTTTGAAACCCAAGGCTCATTCCCCCACACCCTGCAAATAAATCTACACATTTCATGAGAACAACTCAGGAGAATTAAAAATAATAGCATCAAATCGACGCTCAGGACTCAACATATTTTGACCACCACCAAGAATAATATTTTTAATCTCAGATTTTGAGATAATAGGACTCTCTAATCGTGGAGATGACATATATCTGTTAGTTATTTTACCCGAAGAGGCGAAAGCCTTATCATTTTTAGTATTATATGAGAGATTGTCTATAATTGCTTCATGATCAAACTTTCCTTGGGTTGCTATCTCTTGTAGCATCTTAAATAACCAAATAGCTGTTCTTGTCTGTCGATTTATTTTAATAGCAGAGGGATTACTATCGGCTATTTGTGCAATAAAATTGGTAAAACCTGCATTGCTCCAAACAAATATATCTAAACATTGTTCAGCCAGTTGAGGAGATTTACCTTTGGTTTTCCATATAGGTTGAAATAAAAAAGCATTTTGCTCTTCTTCTACAGATAGAGAAATATTTTGAATGGTCTCAATAATTGTTGCAATATGAGGCAACACAAGTGAAGCATCAGCCCAATCCCCAATCTCAATATTTGGAATAAGTTCTGCTAAATTTGATTCCAAAGAGGTAGCCAAACTACAAGCCAAATAGACAATAGTATCAGGACGAACCACCAACTCACTTCCATACTCATTTTCATCAAGATGAAAAGTTGAGTTATCAGGCAAAGCTGTTAATTTTATCTCTAATCCTTGTAGACATTCTCCTGTACTCTCTCGTTGAGTAACCAAATCAGTTCTAGGAAGTGTACCAATCACATAGCGTTGAAAGGGTGTATGTTGTGCTTCAAAAGCAAAGTATAAATCAGAATTATCTGCTTCCAATCCAAATACATCTTTTATTTTTATGGTTGTTGGCTTGAATTCTCCACTTTGGATTGATAGATAGTTAGCCTCAATATTTTTAGAAGCTAGATAACAACAGAGCGAAGCAGGAAAAGAGGAGTTAAACTGATTTTTCCCCCATGTTGCCTCTTTACTATAGTCTCTATTTGTCTTATTTAGTCCAAATAGGCTTGGTTGTGCTGAATTAACAGTCATTAAAAATCCTCTATTTATTATTGTTGTAATTATAGCTTGTTTTTGAAATTGCTTGGGTGGATGAGGTCAAATTGTCATACTATTTAGAATTATCAAAAAACACCCGATAATTCCTCTCAATCTAGGGTGTCGAAATATGCTAAAAACAGTATATTTTAATTGGCTAGTTTTTGGATTATATTTAAAGTCCATAAAGTACCTATAAATAGTACTTTTCAAGAAGTTTTTATATCCAAAAACTAGAATCCAAAAAACGGTAAAAATCCGTTTTTTCAACACCCTACTCTCAATCCCTCCCATAATCTCCTCTGATGCACTAGAGTTGTTAACCACCAAAATATAAGGCAACCACTGCTGTACCAATTTAATCACTTCTATCTCATGGTTATAGGTCATAATCATCTCTATATCTCCATTGCTCTCTTCGGAGATAAATCGGTAATAGGGGTTATTGAACAATCCCTCTCTTTTAAAGAAGTTTGCAGAACGCCCTGTAAGTTTGAGGGTTACTTGTTTGGTTGCTTCTTCAAAAAATCCAAAGCTATTACCTATTTTATTAATCCTAAAAGTTGTATCTTTCATATATTCAACGGTTTCAATATCGTTAATGCTGTTAAATGCAAAAGGTCGTTTTTCTACTCCTTTGTTTCTCTTCTCTCTTTTATCATAAGTCAAATAGAGGTAGACTCAAAGGTTATAATTGTAATTTATTATATGCTTTGGTAAATTCAGGTATATTTATAGCACTACTTTTTTGTACAAGAGTAATTTTGGTTCTCCTACACTTTCCGTGACCCACTAAACCCCATAAAACAACAATCAAAGCAAAAAACATAACAGCAAAATCATCGCTAACAAACAGCTATTTCAAGCCCAAATACCCTAAAACCCTCCA
>Ga0256826_1002249_pt1 | contig 11821 bp, 14 predicted proteins | sample CV79metaG_FD_185975 | JGI IMG/M metagenome (GOLD analysis project Ga0256826, IMG submission 185975) | Hydrothermal vent microbial communities from East Pacific Rise, Pacific Ocean - CV79 | ecosystem: Environmental > Aquatic > Marine > Hydrothermal vents | place: Pacific Ocean: East Pacific Rise... | reverse complement strand
AAAATATATGGTGCAAATATTTTCATAGTAGATATGCTTGGTATCTCAATACTTAGAGAACTTGCACCTTTAATTACAGCTATAGTTATTGCAGGGCGTAGCGGGTCGGCGTTTACAGCTCAAATAGGAGCTATGAAAATTACAGAAGAGCTTGATGCTATGAGAACAATGGGGTTTGACCCCTATATGTTTTTAGTATTACCGCGAATTATTGCGTTAATGATTACTCTTCCTATTTTAATTTTTGTTGCAGATATAATGGGGATTTTTGGTGGAATGCTTGTCGCTCATATTGATTTAAATATTACAACAGAACTATTTTTAGACAGGTTTAATGAGGTTGTTGCAGCGAAGCATTTTTATATAGGAATTATTAAAGGACCATTTTTCGCATTTTTAATAGCTTCTATAGGAATATATAGGGGACTAATGGTTAAAAATGACACTCAAAGTATAGGTTTTAATACAACAAAAAGTGTAGTAGAATCGATTTTTGCTGTAATTGTCTGTGATGCTATTTTTTCTATTGCATTGACTAACTTAGGTATATAGATGAAAAAAATAATTGAAGTTGAAAATGTAAAAACTATTTTTGACAATAGAGTTGTGCATAATGGTTTGAACCTCACTATAAATGAGGGTGAAATTTATGGTTTACTCGGACCTAGTGGATGTGGTAAAACTACACTTCTTCGAGAAATGGTAATGCTTCAAGAGATACAGAGCGGTAAAATAACAATACTGGGAAATGATTTAGAGCATATCTCTTATAAATCTGCTCAAAAATTGAGACAAGAGTGGGGTGTTCTTTTTCAAGCAGGAGCACTGTTCTCATCTTTAAGTATTAAAGAAAATATAGCACTTCCACTTGTCGAATTTACAGATCTTTCAAAAAAGATGATAGATGAAATAGTGAAATTTAAAATTAATCTCGTAGGCTTAAAACAAGAAGATGCACATCTTTACCCATCACAAATAAGTGGAGGAATGAAGAAAAAAGCAGGTTTAGCAAGAGCATTAGCGATGGATCCTAAACTTCTTTTTCTTGATGAGCCGACAAGTGGACTCGACCCTGTTTCTGCTAGAGAGTTTGATGCACTAATTTTAGAGCTAAGGTCACTTTTGGGATTAAGTATTGTTATGGTTTCTCACGATTTGCAATCTATTTACGATACACTCGATAGAGTTGCTATAATAGATGAGAAAGTCATAGCTTATGAGGGAAATTTAAAAAATATAAAGTCAGTTGAAAGTAATTTTATCAAGACTTTTTTTGGAAAACGGTATGAATAATAGAGTAAATTACACACTAGTAGGTTTAATAGTTTTTATAGGTATAACACTTATTTTAGGTTTTACATACTGGCTAGTAAAGCCATCTGATGAAGAAGCAATTAAAAAGTATTTAGTATATTTTGATGAGTCTGTGTTAGGTTTAAACCTAGATGCTCCCGTAAAATATAGGGGTATAAGTGTCGGAAAAGTCACTAAACTAAGAATTAGTCCTAATAATTCAGAGCAAGTTGAAGTAATGGTGAGTATTTTAAAAACTACACCTATAAAAATGAATACAGTTGCAAAGTTAACATCTCAGGGAATTACAGGTCTTAGCTATATAAACCTAAGTATGGGTGGACATAATACACCTAGTTTAACAGTAATAGAAGGAAATGAGTATCCTATTATAAAATCAGTGCCTTCATTTTTTGAAGATTTTGAAAAATCATTAGGTTCTGTTTCGAGTAAACTAACTAGTACACTAAGTAAAACAGAACAGCTTTTAAGTGATGAAAATCAAGTACAAATAACACTTATTTTAGAAAGAACAGCAAAACTTATGGATAAGTTAGAAAAAGTTCTTGATAATAGAACAATAGACTCTTTACAAAAAAGTGTTAAGAATTTTGAGTCAGTGAGTGGTAAAGTAGATAAAGTTGTTCCAAATATTGATAATTTTATAGACAAAAGTGTAGAATGGGAAGAGAATATAGATGACTCTTTCTCTTCAATTATGGAGAGTTATTTAGGTATTACAAGTTCAATGGATGAGATAAAAAGGGCTATAGAGAGTGGAGAGTTTAATGTGAAGGAGATAACATCAGATGTTATGCCAACTATGAATAATACACTTCTTGAAATGCAAGAGTTAATGGTTAAGTTTAAAAATACACTTTATAAGTATGACAGAAGTCCGAGTGATGTTCTTTATAAACAAGAAGAGATAAAAAAAGGTCCAGGTGAAAAGTAATATGAATCGTTTAGTTTTATTTTTAACTCCATTTTTATTTTTAGCCTGTACTACAACAACACCAACAATTTCCCAATATCGCATAGATACAAACGCCACTTCAGGCTCACTTTCTCAAACAGCCTGTAAAGAAAAATCTCTTAAAATAGCACAAGCTTTTAGTTCAGATTCTTTAATGACACATAAGATGAGATACGCACAAGGTAAGTATAAACAGTATGTTTTTTCTCAAGCGGAGTGGGCAGAGACACCAAATAGAGCAATAACAGATGAAATTTTAAGATATATTCGAGAAAAGAATCTTTTTAAAAATGTTCAAATTTCAAAATCTCGAAGTCGAAATGGTTTTCTCTTAGAAACAAGTATTGAAGAATTTATGCAATACTTTTCAGAAGATGAAACAGAATCTTATGTAAAAGTGAAAATAAATTTAACATTTATTGATATTAAAACAAGTAAAGTTCTCTCTACAAAAACTATATTTTCACGTGTTAAGGTAGAGAGTGTAGATGCTTTGGGTGGTGTAAAAGCTCTTAACAAAGCACTAAAAAGTTCACTACTAACTACAGATAAATGGTTAGGTGAATTATGCCAATAGTAGATGAAAAAGAGTACTTTAAACGCCGTGTAACTCTTGGAAAGAAGTTAAATAAGAATAGTGTGACAGTTATTTTTAGTGCAAGTTTTAAGACTCGTTCAAATGATACAGAATTTCCATATAGACAAAACAGTAACTTCTACTATCTCTGTGGTTTTAAAGAGGAGAATGCTTGTTTAGTGTTTGTTAAGTCTAAAAGTAGTGTTAAAACTTTTCTTTTTGTTCAAAAAAAAGAGAAAGAGAAGGAGCTCTGGAGTGGTAAACGACTCGGTGAGTTAAAAGCTAAGCAAGTTTTTAATGTAAGGGATGTATTTATTATAGATGATTTACATCAAAAAATGAGAAAATTTTTGCTTAACAAAAAAACTCTCTATTATGATTTTAACGAAAGTAGTAGTAGAGTAGAGCAACTTAAAAAACTTTCACCTACCATATACAGCTATGAAAATATAGCCTATCATATAGGTTTAATGCGTCTAATAAAATCAAATTTAGAGATTCAAAGTATTCAAAAAGCAATATCTATAACAAAAAAAGCACATCACAAAGCAATGGCGTTTCAAAAGCTAGGTAAAAATGAGTATCACCTTCAAGCCAAAATTGAAAATTCCTTTAAAAAACGAGGTGCTTATAGTGATGCTTATACTTCTATAGTTGCATCTGGTAATGCAGCTAATACTCTTCACTATATAGATAATAATAAAAAACTTAAAGATGGTGAGTTAATTTTAATAGATGCAGGTTGTGAATTTGAGTACTATGCGAGTGATATTACAAGAACAATACCTGTAAACGGAAAATTTAATGAGCCTCAAAAAGAGCTTTATAATATGGTACTTAATGTCGAATTAGAGATAATAGAGATGGTTAAACCAAATATAATGCGAAGTGACTTACAAAAAGAGGCAATTATACTCTTGACAAAAGGGATGCTCTCTTTAGGTATTTTAAATGGTAGTTTAAAAAGCTTAATAAAAAAAGAGGCTTATAAAAAATACTATCCACACGGAATTGGTCATTGGATGGGTATAGATGTTCATGATGAGTCTCCATACCGATACAAAAATGGTAAAGAGATAGCATTAGCAGAGGGAATGGTACTAACAATAGAACCAGGAATTTACCTAGATAAAAAAGATAAGTCAATACCTAAAAAATATAGGGGTATTGGTATACGAATTGAAGATGATATTTTAGTTACTAGAAGTGGCTATAAAAACCTTTCAGTTGGTATAGCAAAGAGTGTAGAAGAGATAGAAAATATCTCCTCTTAGTTATTGTATTTATAACTCCAACCTGTTAACTTATGTGTTTTCGCTTCAAAAAAGTTGTCAGAATCAGCTAAGAAATCCATTACATGCATAACTTCATAAGGAATACTTCTTTGATCTTCTGGCTTTACTAAAAGTAGAGGCATTGGTGTATCTTGAGTGCTAAGTCCAAAACCAACAGGCATCAGTTGACTCATAACCTCTATAGGGTTTGTAATAGAATTTTCTTCTAAAAATTTGTTTAAAACAGCAGTTTTAATCTCCTGAGGTAGTTCCTCTGATGTATTTAAAAATATTGTAAAGTGAAGTGGTGTATTTTTAAAATGTTCAGGAGCTGATGCTGCCATAATAATGTACTCAACATTATCAAGGTGTTTGCTTATATCTTTTTGAGCTAAGTACGTGTCTGTATTAATTGCTTTTGCTTCCATTGTTTCCTCTCATATATGACAATATGCCTAATTTATAATAGTTTTGTGAATTTTATCATAATATTCTTTTATGATAAATGGCATGAGATATGCTTTAGATGGAAAATAACTAAAAGGGAATAAAATGCAATTTTTAGAAGCACTGAAACTAAAAAATAAACTCTTTTTACTTTTTATTCTTATAACAGTTGGTTTGGTTGTTATAGGCATTATGGGTGCTTTAAATATTAACTCAATGAAAAGAAATATAGACTCTCTCTATTTTGGTTCATTAGTTCCTGTAACAGAGTTAAATAGTATTATGCAAACATATCATAACAAACTCTCCTCGACAGTTAGAAAAGTAAAATATGAAGAGATGAGCCCTTCACAAATATCTTCAGAGATAAAAAATGCTACTTTTAGAGTTCAGCAAAATTGGAAAACATACGAATCTCATTTTAAACGTGAAGAGGAGCTTCAGTATGTAGAGTATGTCTCTTTAGAAATTTCTATGATTAACACATATTTTATGAAAATTGCAAAAGCTTCTATAAATGGAAAAGATATGTCAAAAATATCTTTAAAAATATTAGAAGAACGTACAGCACATATAAGTAAAGTTATTCAAAAACTGATAAATTATGAAGTAGAAGTTGCAAAATATGAGAGAAAAAGTTTTTTAAAGCATTACAATAGTACTCTTTTTCAACTCACTATCTTTTTAACAATGATTATTATAGCTATTTTAGCAATCTCTTTTTATGTTTTTAAAAGTATTCAAAATGACCATACTCGTCTCGAAGTAGCAACAAAGAAACTTCGCCGAGCAAACAAAAAACTTGAAAATGTATCTTACACAGATGCCCTTACTTCCTTACATAATAGAAGATATTTTAACCTTGTATATACTCGTGAACTTAACCGAGCAAAACGTGAAAAAAATTATGTTACTTTTATGATGTTAGACATAGATTTTTTCAAACAGTATAACGATACTTATGGACATATAGAGGGTGACTATGCACTAAAATCAGTTGCAAAAGTTTTAACCGATACACTTAAACGCCCAACAGACTTTGTGTTTAGGCTTGGAGGAGAGGAGTTTGGGATTCTTCTTACTCAAACTGATGAGACACATAGTGCGAGATTAGCAAGAGAAATTTGTGATAAAATTAGAGATAGAGAGATTAAACATGAGGGCTCTTTAGTAAATAAATATCTTACTATATCTATAGGTTTAGTCTGCTGTGTTGCCGATAGTGCTTTAAAAGAAAATATTTTAATTTCAAAAGCAGATAAAATGCTTTATAAGGCTAAAGATGGTGGAAGAGACAGATATATGATCTCTACAAATGTAAATGACAGTGATATTCAAGAGCTAGAAGAATCAGCATAAAATAGGAAAAAAATTGAAAAAAAAGATAGAACAAGTTAAGACACTCTTAGATGCCTTACCATATATAAAAGATTATAAAAATGAAGTTTTTGTTATAAAGTATGGTGGTTCTGCGCAAATGAACCCACGTTTAAAAGATAAGTTTGCACAAGATATACTGCTTATGTATCTAGTTGGAATAAAGCCTGTTATAGTTCATGGTGGTGGTCCAAAAATAAATGAAATGCTAGAGCGGTTAAAAATAGAGAGTAAATTTGTTGATGGACTTCGTGTCACAGATGAAGCTGCTATGGAAGTTGTTGAGATGGTTTTAAGTGGTAATGTAAATAAAGAGATTACAACCCTTATAAATGAGCATGGAGCTAAAGCACTTGGTGTAAGTGGAAAAGATGCTGGTTTTTTAAAAGCGAGAGCTAGAGATAATGGTAAGTATGGTTTAGTTGGTGAAATAATGGAAATAGATGATAGTGTAGTTAGAAATTTAATAGCAGATAAATTTATTCCAGTTATTGCTCCTATCGCCTCAGGAGAAAAAATGGGACATCCTGGTTATAACATAAACGCCGATTTAGCAGCAAGTAAAATAGCTGCTTCTTTAAATGCTTCAAAAATAATTTTTATGACAGATATTCCTGGTGTTTTAGATAATGATAAAAATCTTTTAGAGACTTTAACAGAAGAGGAGATAGAAGTACTCAAAGCTAATGGAACTATACATGGAGGTATGATACCAAAAGTTGATGCTTGTCTAGAAGCAATCAACGGAGGTGTAACGAAGGCTCATATAATAGATGGTAGAGTAGAACATGCACTACTTTTAGAAATCTTTACAAGTGAGGGTGTAGGAACAGTTATAAAGAAGGTGAAAACTAATATTTAACTCTCCTGTGTTTTTGCCTTTTCTTTCTCTATCTCCTCTTGGTGTTTAGACATTTCAAGTCTAATTTCATCCATAGTGTGAGGTGGAACATCTTCATGTTTGCTCCATTTAACTTCATCAACTCTACCACCATAATCAGCACCAAAATCTTCAACTTTTTGGGAGTATTCATCTAAGTCATGGCATACGGCAACTCTTCCGTCTGTTGTATCAGTTAGTTCAACAAACCATTTTCCTTCATTATCTATTTTAATTAATGATTCAAAAATAACTGCCATAATTACTTCTGTGTATTTGGATTAAAGGTAGTATTATCAAAAGTTTTTGCAAACCCTTCTAAATCTTTTTTCTTTAAATCACCATTATATACAATGTCTTTAGCTTGAATATTGTCATCGTTTAACATCTTAGGAACAACATCAGAGTTATTAATTACTTCCATGTGTGAGTCTAATTCATCTTCACTATATGCCATCTGCATATCAGCTGCTATAACATGAGGAATCGCTTCTATAACGGAGAGTTTTTTTAGCTCTTCTGAAACACTTTCACCCTCTATAGTAATGATTACACGACCTTTTTCATCATGCATATGGTAGTCACATTCAGGAGTGTTTTTTAAAGCCTCTACAACTTCGTCTAGATATTTTGGAACAGTTTGTACTACAATGCTTGATATATTCATAATTTTTCCTTAGTTTGATTTAACTTTATAAAAGTTGACAGTTTTGTCATCACTAGCAACAAAGAAGCTACTTTCATCTATAAATAATATTTTAGTAAGTGTCATCTTATTTTTACCATAAATGCCGAGCCTACTCTGTGTTGAGGTTTTAAATAGTGTTACATTATTGTTCTCATCACTTGCATAGGCTGCAATCTTTCCACTAGGTGAGAGTCCTACACTATAAATAAGAAAAGGTGCTTTTTTATAATAAGTTGAATTTTTACTATAAACAACTGCTCGTCTATCTTGTCCAGCTGTTAATATAATACCATTTTTATAGTCAACTTGAAATACATTATCTAAATTTTGTCCACTGAACTCTTTTATAAACGAACCATCTGCTGTTTTATAGACTTGTAGTGTTCCACTCTCATCAGCTATTATAATTTCAGATTTATTCTCATTGAGTGTGAAATCTGAAAATTTTGATTGAGAGACTTGGACACTGTATGACTTTTTCTTTTCTTGAAGTTTATAAGAGATAATTTCATTTCCCAATAGAGCAACAATAATTGTATTTTCATTAATAAATTTTGCCTTTGCAATGAAGAGCTTGTTTAATCCTTCATCTATAAGTTTAAAGGTGTTGTTCTCATAAATATGAACTCGTCTAGCTCCTTTTTCTGCTTGTGAAACTATAAGAATCTTGTCATTTAAAATATCGATTGAGTAGATTTTAGAGTCAATTATATCACCCATAAAATCAGTTATTTTACCAATTTTAAGAGTAGTAAGAAGTTTTTGAGTTTTTGTATCAAATATATCTACACCACTGCTATCAGTTGCAACATAAAGTTTACTCTCTTTATAAACTATATCAGTTACTGCACCATTAGCTTTAAATATAGCATCTGGTTCATTGATTTTCATAGAGTAGAGAGAAGTTATAAAAAATAATATTAAAATAATTAATTTCATGAACTTATTGCCTTTATATCTATTGCTGCACTTGGGCATCTACTTATACAAAACCCACATGAAGTACATTTGTTTTGGTCTATTGTTGGCATAAACATAGCTTTAAACTCAATAGCATCATCAAGACAAGGATCCTTACAAGAAAAGCACATTACACCTTGCCAACTAAGACAGTTTGACTCATTAATTCTAATACCAGCATTAATAAGCTGTTTATTTTCTACTCGTAAAACATCAAATTCACAAGCTAAGGCACACTCATCACAGTAGCTACATCCATTTTTTGAAAAATCGAGTCTTGGCGTTTTATCTTCACCAATAATTATAATCTGTTCTTGACATAAAGTGGCACATTTACCATTACAGTTTTGACACTCTTTATCAAACTCATTTATATCTCCATAGTAAGGAGGCCGTATAAGGGTATTACTCTCTTGTCCTCCCTTTAAGGAGGAAGAGAGAAAACTAAAAAGTTCTCTTCTTTGCATTTTATAAACCGTTTATGGTGTCTAGACCTTCCATAAGTTTAGTTCCATTCCAACTTGACTTACTTGCACCATCTTTACTTGTAAAATCAGCTTCAAAATTATTTTTAACTGATACATCATCACCTGATTGCGGAGCATGACATTGTGAACAGTTAAATCTTGCACCGGCAAGTTTATTAATAGGTTTTATAGAAGTCTCATTTTTCATGTTATCAATAGATTTTGTAAACATTTTACCATCAAAATTATGCTTAGGTCTCATGTCTAAAAAGTGAGAACTAGGAATTGGTGTAGCACCTAATCCCATGTTTTTTGCATCTTCAGGCATATGACAACCAATACATTGATTATTATTAATTGTAATTGGTAATAGACCTTCAACATCATGTGGAATCATTGGTGGAGCATCTTGAAATGCTCTTTGTATTTTATGACCACTTCCTGTAAATGTTGTTGAATATTTAGCTTCATGACCAAAAGTGTCTGTTTTTTCACTATAAAGGTCAGTTTTTCTAAGACCTAAAGACTCTTCACTTATCGTAGGCTTAACCGTTTCGTTTACTGATGGTGCCGCACTATCACCACAGCCAACAAATAGTAGTGCTGCAGTAGCTAAACCAATCGTTATCTTACTTATTGTTTTCATTGTTACTCTCCAGTTGTTTATTTTGTGCAAGTTTTCTTATTGAAAACTCTAGGGCATCATCGTCACAGACTTCAATACATCTTGCACAATTTGTACACTCTCCCGATAGGACGGGTAAACTCTCTTTACCTATCATGTGTAATACTTGTATTTCGGGACAAACCTCTTTACATTTCATACATAAAGTACACTTCTCTTGAAGATGGTGAACCCTTAGTAGACTAAATTTTCCAAGTAGTGAGTAGAACCCACCAAGAGGACAGATATGACCACACCATCCATGTTTAAGAACAAATAGATCAAAAAGAAATATCATGAGCATCGCTGCCCAGCCAAAGCCTAAACCAAATACAATTCCTCTGTGAACCATAGATATAGGCGATATAAATTCAAAAGCTGTAATCCCCATAAAAAAAGAGATAATTAAGCTTAATGCTAAAACCCAGTAGCGAATAGTACGAGAAGCTGGTTGCTTTTTGTTTATAGCTCTGTCTATTTCTAGTTTACTTCTCAGCCAACTAGAAGCATCAGTTATGATGTTTATAGGACAGACCCAACTACAAAAGGCACGACCCCCAAAGACTAAGTAAAATAGGCTTATAATTGCTACACCAACGAGTAAATCTACTGCTAAAGTAGCTCCCGCTACTAGCATTTGTAGTGCAGCATAAGGATCACTAAGTGGAATAAAGTTTAAGAATAAAGATGAACTTAAATTCCCCATAAGAATATTCCAACCCCAAGCATTTGCACCAAAATAGAGAACTAATATAGAGATTTGAGTTACTCTTCTTAAAATTAAATATCTGTAGTTATTCCATAATGTTTCCATCAGTATAAATCCTCCAGACTACCATTTAAAGAGTCCATTGCAGATTTTTTACTTATTTCGGTTGTTGTTTTGATTTCATTAGCATTCTCTAAACGCTTCTCATCATTTTTATCCCAACCTTTAATGTAGTAATTACCCGCTTTTCCTTCAGCAACATCTCTAGGCAATATAAATATTGCCGCTTTTTCAGTCACACAAGCTTTTTCACACATTCCACAGCCTGTGCAAATATCAGGTTGAACAACAGGCTTCATAAAAGCATGTTTACCTGTTCTCTCATTTTTGGTGTACTCTATAGTTATAGCTTCACCTAAAAGGGGACAAGCTCTATAGCAGGCATCACACTGAATACCCCAAAAGGCTATACAGCTATTGTCATCAACAACAGCCACTCCCATATCTGCTATATTTATATCTAGAACTCCATCTGTTGTAACACTAGATTCATCTAATGCACCAGTTGGACATACTGGTACACAAGGAATATCTGGACACATATAACAAGGAATTTCTCTAGGTTCAAAGTATGGAGTTCCTAGAGGTTTATTGTCACCTGGTTTAGCAAGTAATAGTGTATGGTATGGACAAGCAATCGCACATAGTCCACACTTAATACAAGTTTTTAAAAAATCTTTTTCTTTTATAGCTGCCGGTGGACGAAGGAGTAGTGGTGAAGCAGTTGCCTCATCAACAAATGCACTCCATATGAACCCACTAATAGTAGCGAGTCCAGCACCTCTTGCCATATTTAAAATAAATTTTCTTCTATCACTTAATGCTTCTTTTTTCATTTTTTATCTTTTTAATTATGCTTTATAAACTTTTACAGCACATTTTTTATAATCAGTCTGTTTTGATTGAGGACAAGTAGCATCTAAACAAACTTTGTTTATAAATACTTTTTCATCAAACCATGGAACAAACACAAGACCACGAGATGGTCTATTTCTACCACGAGTCTCTACTCTTGCTTTTACTCTACCACGACGAGATTCAACCCAACATAGTCCACCTTGTTTAAGATCTTTTTTCTTAGCATCTTCTGGGTGCATGTAGCATAATGCTTCAGGAACTGCACGGTAAAGTTCAGGTACACGCATAGTCATAGTTCCCGAGTGCCAGTGTTCAAGTACACGACCTGTACATAACCAAGTGTCATAATTTTCATCTGGCATTTCTGGAGGATCCATATAAGGACGAGCAAAGATTTTGGCTTTGTTTTTAAGACCAGTTTTATCTTTTTTCTTAATTCCATGTAAATCACCATAAGATAATGACTTAGCTAATGTTCCGTAGAATGCGTGTGAATTACCACTCTCTTTAGTAGCTTTTGCTGCATAAGGGTCATATTTTGCATTGAAACGCCACTGTGTCTCTTTACCATCAACAACTGGCCATTTAAGC
>Ga0256826_1002248_pt1 | contig 11821 bp, 12 predicted proteins | sample CV79metaG_FD_185975 | JGI IMG/M metagenome (GOLD analysis project Ga0256826, IMG submission 185975) | Hydrothermal vent microbial communities from East Pacific Rise, Pacific Ocean - CV79 | ecosystem: Environmental > Aquatic > Marine > Hydrothermal vents | place: Pacific Ocean: East Pacific Rise... | reverse complement strand
TTCAGGAAAGTATTTAAAATTGATCATGTTTATGACAGCAGCGGTTATCGTAAGCCATCAATTATTATTAATGTAGAAGGCGATGAGTGGATAGACACTATAGATAGAAGTCCGGACATTAATACCAATATTAAATTATCGCCCAAGGAAATCACCGATAAGTTAAACGAAATGGGAATTGTAGGACTGGGTGGTGCTACTTTCCCGTCTTTTGTTAAGCTTATGGTCCCAGATGGAAAAAAAGTTGATTTTTTGATAATAAATGGTGTTGAGTGTGAACCTTATCTTACATCCGACCACAGAGTAATGCTGGAGCGTGGAGAAGAAATGCTTGTTGGTGTGAGTATTCTAATGAAAGGCTTACAAGTAGAGAAAGCACTCGTTGGAATAGAAGACAATAAAAAAGATGCCATTGCAGATTTAAAAAAAATTGCTCAAAAATTCAAAGGAATTGAAATTCACCCACTCAAAGTACAATACCCTCAAGGTGGTGAAAAGCAGTTGATACAAGCACTTACTGGTCGCGAAGTTCCATCTGGCAAACTTCCCCTAGAAGTTGGTTGTGTAGTTAATAATGTAGGTACTGCCTTAGCTGTTTATGAAGCAGTTCAAAAAAACAAACCTTTGTTTGAAAGAGTGGTAACTGTAACAGGGAAATCTGTTCAAAAACCTTCAAACTTCTTGGCACGTATAGGAACCCCCATTAAAGAACTTATTGAAGCAGCTCAAGGTTTACCAACTGATACCGGTAAAATTATTAATGGTGGACCTATGATGGGTAAGGCTTTATTAAATACTGATGTCCCTGTGGTTAAGGGAACATCCGGTATTTTAATTATGCCCGAGTCTGAGAGTAAACGTAAGGATACTTCAAACTGCATTCGATGTGCCAAGTGCGTTCAAGTTTGTCCTATGGGATTAGAGCCCGTTTTGCTCAGTAAGACTTCTAAATTAGCTTTATTTGAAAAAGTAGAAGCTGAAAGAGTAATGGACTGTATTGAATGCGGTTCCTGCTCTTATACCTGTCCTGCCAATATTCCTTTGCTGGATTATATTAGATACGGAAAAAACAAAGTAGGGCAAATCATACGCGAAAGAAGTAAAAAATAATTGAGAGAAGAAAAAAAATATAAATAAAACAAAATCTAATAATGAGTTTATTAACTATATCGGCGTCTCCTCATGTTCATGGTGATAATTCTACCAAGAAAATCATGTGGGGAGTAGTATACGCTATGATTCCTGCTTTGCTGGTTTCTGTATACTACTTTGGACTAGATGCCTTAAGAGTCGTATTTATTGCGGTGGCAGCCTCGATATTTTTCGAGTGGTTCATTCAAAAATACTTGATAAAAGGAGAAAACACTATTACTGATGGTTCTGCAGTTATTACTGGTATTCTGCTAGCGTTTAACGTACCTAGCAATTTACCCTGGTGGATAGTTATAATTGGTGCTTTAGTTGCCATAGGAATGGGGAAAATGTCTTACGGAGGACTTGGGAAAAATCTGTTTAACCCAGCTTTGGTAGGACGAGTTTTTATGCTTATATCTTTTCCTGTCCAAATGACTACATGGCCAAAAATTAGCCCAATTATTAATGGATTTACAGATGCTGTTACGGGGCCAACCCCTCTAGGAGTAATGAAGGAAGGAATAAGAGCAGGACAAACAGTTGGAGATATTTTGGCTGGTGGCGAAATTCCTCATTATACTGATCTCATGATGGGTGGCCTTGGAGGTAGCCTTGGTGAAGTTTCTGCATTAGCTCTTATATTAGGTGGTATTTATATGTTATGGAAAAAAATTATCACATGGCATATTCCGGGAAGCATATTCTTAACAGTCATTATTTTTAGTAGCATCATGTGGTTTGTTGATCCAAGTCGCTATGCAGACCCTATTTTCCACATTCTTACTGGAGGTATGATTTTGGGTGCCATTTTTATGGCAACAGATATGGTTTCTTCCCCAATGAATGCCAAAGCACAAATTGTATTTGGTGTAGGTATTGGACTTCTCACCATTATTATCAGAAACTGGGGAGCATATCCAGAAGGCATGTCGTTTGCAATTTTAATTATGAATGCCATTGTTCCTCTGCTCAATAATGCATTTAAACCAACACGTTTTGGAAAGGAGGTTAAACATGGCTAAAAAAGAGTCTACATTTATTAATATGGTATATGTGCTGTTTTTGATATCAGCACTTTCCGGTTTGGCTTTGGGATATGTTTATTCTATTACCAAAGAACCCATAGCTGCAGCAAAAAAGGCTAAAATTGAAAAAGCTATTAAAGAAGTTCTGCCGGCATTCGATGAGCTCTCCAGTGGGTATAAAGTATTTTCTTATGACGGATCCAAACCTAGTGATTCATTGGTTTTCTTTGACGCAAAAAAAGACGGTAAATGGGTTGGAACAGCTGTTAACACATACACAATGAAAGGATTCAGCGGTTTAGTAAAACTCATGATTGGATTTAAACCCGATGGAACCATCAACAAAATATCTGTTTTGGAACACAAAGAAACTCCAGGACTTGGAAGTAAAATGAGTACACCTAAATTTATTGATCAATTCAATAATCAAAACCCATCATCGTTCAAATTAACAGTAACAAAAGATGGTGGAGATGTTGACGCAATTACTGCTGCTACTATTAGTTCACGTGCATTTTGTGATGCAGCTGATAGAGCCTTCAAGACTTTCAAACAAAATAAAGGAGGAAACAAATAATGGATCAAATGAAAAACTTCACCAAAGGGTTTTTAAAAGAGAACCCTGTCTTTGTCCTTTTATTGGGAATGTGTCCTACTCTGGGGGTTACTACCTCAGCTCTCAATGGATTGGGAATGGGTTTAGCAACTGCTTTTGTTTTAGTAGGCTCAAACTTAGTTATCAGTCTTGTTAAAAATTTCATTCCGGATAAGGTTCGTATTCCAGCATTTATCGTCATCATTGCTTCTTTTGTAACAATTGTTGAATTATCTATGCAAGCGTATTTACCTTCACTTTTCGATCAATTAGGGTTATTTATTCCTCTGATTGTAGTAAACTGCATTGTTTTAGGTCGTGCAGAAGCATTTGCGTCTAAGGAGACTCCTCTTTCATCTGTAATAGATGGATTAAGCATGGGTTTAGGATTTGCACTTGCACTTACCATTTTAGGAGGTGTTAGAGAAATTTTAGGTAGTGGTGCTATTTTCAATATGAAGTTTATGCAAAGCGATGGCATGTTGGTATTTGTTCTTGCACCTGGTGCATTTATAGCCTTGGGATATTTAATTGCTATCATTAATAAAGTTAACAATAAAGCTTAACCGGAAAAATTTAGAATTATGGAATATATTATTATCATTATATCGGCCATCTTTGTCAATAATATTGTATTGGCACAGTTTCTCGGAATATGCCCTTTCATAGGTGTTTCCGGTAAAATATCTACCTCGGTAGGAATGGGGGGTGCAGTTATGTTTGTAATGACCCTGGCAACTATTTCTACATGGCTTGTTCAATATTTTGTACTAACTCCCCTAAACATAGGTTTTTTACAAACCATCACCTTTATTTTAATCATTGCAGCTTTGGTGCAAATGGTAGAAATAATATTGAAAAAAGTAAGTCCTCCACTCTATGCAGCTTTAGGTGTCTTTCTTCCTTTAATTACAACTAACTGTGCCGTATTAGGAGTTGCTATTCTTACAGTTCAAAAAGATTATAATTTAATGGAAGGTGTTGTGTTTGCTATTGCTTCTGCTGCAGGTTTTGCCATGTCGATGATAATTTTTGCAGGTTTGAGAGAACATATGGATTTAATGGAGCCACCAAAAGGAATGAAAGGTGTTCCAATTGCCTTAGTTACAGCAGGTATTTTAGCATTAGCTTTTATGGGATTTACCGGATTGGTTTAGCCAAAAACATATATACCAAAAAGAGCGATTATTTATTTTAAATAGTCGCTCTTTTTGATTCTACTAACCCAACTTTATCGCTTCCCTTTTTTTGCAGAGGGAAAGATCATTCTATATTTAGCACTAATATTGCCAGTACTAATATTGTTTAATTTCTTTTTTAGCAGCATTTTTCGCATACCACTCAAACGCTCAATAAAAATCTTTCCATCAATATGATCATATTCATGTTGAATGATGCGAGCTGTGATTCCATCTATCCACTCTTCGTGCTGCACCCAATTTTCATCTTGATAACGTATTAAAATTCTAGGCTTACGTTCAACAGCCTCATGAATATCCGGTACACTTAAGCAACCCTCTTCAAAACTCCACTCCTCTCCTTCTTCCTCCAATATATGAGCATTAATAATCACTTTTTTTACGCCATCAGCCTCAGGATAATCTTCTTTAAAAGGGTTGGCATCAATAATAAATAAACGAATATTTTTTTTAATCTGTGGAGCAGCTAAACCCACTCCATTAGTTGCATACATGGTTTCAAACATATCTTCAAGCAACTTATCCAAATCTGGGTAATCTTTATCTATATCTTCCGATTTTCTTTTTAAAATAGTGTGCCCGTAAGCAACAATAGGTAATATCATAATTTTACTTTTTTATATTCCATATACGATTGAAGAATGAGAGCAGCACTAATACTATCAACTAATTCTTTATTCCTACGAGCTTTCATTCCCAAACCACCATCAATCATAGTTTGAAAAGCCATACGACTTGTAAATCTCTCGTCCATTCTCTCTATAATTAGTTGTGGCATAGCCTTTTTAAGGCGGCCTATAAAAGGCTGAATATATTTAGTGGAATCGCTAGGCTTATTATCCATAGTTTTAGGTTCACCAATTACCACTACTTCTACATCTTCCTCCTCGATATATTTTTTTAAAAAATCTATCAGGTCTTTCGATAAGACTGTAGTTAAAGGACTGGAGATCATCTGCAACTCATCTGTTACAGCAATACCCGACTTCTTTTGTCCAAAATCTATTGCTAATATTCTGCTCATAATTATTGGCTGCAAAAGTAGTAACAATTCCATCATTATTCCTAATTTTGCTGTCCAAAACATAGAAGATGTACTCTGATTTAAAAAATACAATAGAAAAAGCTTGGCTTAATAAAGAATTATTAAGTGAGGATAATACACAAAAAGCTATTAGACATGTTATTGAGCTATTAGACAAGGGGAAAATACGAGTTGCAGAGCCCATTAGTAAAATGTGGCAAGTAAATGAGTGGGTAAAGAAAGCCGTTATTCTTTATTTCCCTATACAAAAAATGGAAACTATTGAAGTTGGCCCTTTTGAATTTCATGATAAAATTGCATTAAAAACCAATTATAAGAAGCTTAATGTTAGAGTTGTTCCTCACGCAATTGCCCGCTATGGGGCCTATATTGCTTCGGGGGTTATTATGATGCCCAGCTATATAAATATTGGTGCTTTTGTTGATAGCGGCAGCATGGTAGATACTTGGGCAACTGTGGGAAGCTGTGCACAAATAGGAAAAAATGTACATCTAAGTGGTGGTGTAGGTATTGGAGGAGTTCTGGAACCCGTTCAAGCAGCTCCTGTAATAATTGAAGATGATTGCTTTATAGGCTCAAGATGTATTGTAGTAGAAGGAGTTAAAATAGAAAAACAAGCTGTTTTGGGTGCTGGTGTAACTATTACAAAATCAACAAAAATTATTGATGTTACCGGTGATAAACCTCTCGAAATTCAGGGATTAATTCCTGAACGTTCAGTTGTTATTCCAGGCACATATACTAAAAATTTCCCTGCTGGTGATTTTCAAGTTCCTTGTGCCCTAATTATAGGAAAACGTAAACCTTCTACCGATTTAAAAACATCATTAAATGATGCATTAAGAGATTATAATTTAGCAGTTTAAGGACTTAGAAATAATCAGTAGTAGTGGATTATAAGAATTGATAAAGAATTGTAAAAGATTTATTTATACATACCTCATGGTAGTTTTAGGTAATTTACTAAATGAACTATCTAAAAAAAATAAAATCTTCTTAAATATTTAAGTATTAGAATTCCCAAATCATTTATCTTTGCTGGTTCTTAAACACTTCATTTTTTTGAAAAAATATTTAGTCATACAAACTGCCAGCATTGGCGATGTGATACTTTCTACTGCTATTGGAGAAAAGCTAAAAAGTCATCATTCTGATTGCCAAGTAGATTACTTGATCAAACAAGGTAACGAAGGAGTTTTTTATGGCAATATGAACGTGAATGAAGTGATTATTTGGAATAAAAAAACTGAGAAGTACAAAAACATGCTCAGGATAATATTTCAAATTAGAGATGAGAAATACGATGCTGTTATCAATCTTCAGCGATTTTTAAGCAGTGGCATTTTCACTATTTTTTCCGGTGCGAAAAAAAAATTCGGATTTAGGAAAAATCCATTATCGCTATTTTTTAGCAAAGCATATCCTCATAATTTTAGGGATAATTGGCACGAGATAGACAGAAATCAGCAACTTATCAGCACATTTACTAACTCCTCACCTGCTCTACCCAAACTATATCCTACAAAAAAGGAATATGCTAAGATGTCGCCTTATAAAACCCAAAACTATATTACTATTACTCCGGCTTCATTATGGTTTACTAAGCAATTTCCAAAAGAAAAATGGATAGAGTTTATCAATTATATTGACTCCTCAATTTATATCTATTTTTTAGGAGGATCTGCCGACAAGGATTTATGTAAGGAAATCATGAGTAAATGTTCTCGGCAAAATTTACTCAATTTTGCCGGTAAACTTAGTTTTGTAGAATCAGCTGCTTTAATGCGCGATGCCATGATGAATTACGTGAACGACTCTGCAGCACAACATATTGCATCCTCTGTTGATGCTAAAATAAGTACTATTTATTGTAGTACAGTTCCTGAATTTGGCTTTGGTCCATTATCTAGCGATTCTGTTATTATTCAAAGCACTAGTAAACTAAATTGCCGGCCATGCGGCATTCATGGCCATAAAACTTGTCCCAAAGAGCATTTTAAATGCGGACTTGAAATAAATATCGAACAATTATTAAACCGGATAAATAATGGAAAATGAAATTAACAAATCCTTAAAAATTTTAAAAAAGGGTGGAAATATATTATACCCAACAGATACTGTTTGGGGTATAGGGTGTGATGCAACTAATTCCAAAGCAGTTGCAAAAATATTTATTCTAAAAAGCAGACCGGAAAAGAAAAGCTTTATCATTCTTCTAGATTCTATAGAAAAAATAAAGGAATATGTAGAAGTATTTCCTCCACAGATTAAAGACTTGATACTCCATTATAACAAACCATTAACCATTGTTTTCCCCAAAGCAAAAAATCTGGCTAAAAATTTAATTTCCGATGATGGTTCCATTGGAATAAGAATTGTAAATCATCCATTTTGTACTAAGCTTATTAAAGAACTTGGGAAACCTCTTGTTTCCACATCTGCAAATGTATCGGGCTCATCCACTCCTATCCTATTTAGAGATATCTCAGAATATATTAAAGCTAAAGTTAATTATGTAGTGGATGTAGACCAATATAAACTAAGTCCTACTAGTCCTTCTACAGTTATTAGAATTGAAACATCAGGTAATTACGAAATTATAAGGTCTTAAAAATAAATTGAATTAAACTTTTTTTTTAGGAGGAGCGATACAGGAATAAACATCCTACCAATTTATTTACCCCTACCTTGAACCACAATTAATACAGTCCAAATTAGTATTTTAAGGTCCATAGCTAAACTCATATTCTCCAAATATAGCAAGTCATACCTTAACCTTTCAATCATTTCGTCTACATTCTCAGCATAACCATATTTAACTTGTCCCCAGCTTGTAATACCCGGTTTAATTTTACCAAGTAATTTATAATGTGGTGCTCTTTCAGATATTTTATCAATAAAAAACTGTCTTTCAGGCCTTGGGCCTACAATAGACATTTCGCCTTTAACAACGGAGAAAAACTGTGGAATTTCATCCAAACGCACCTTACGTATAAATCGCCCAAATGGAGTAATCCTAGGATCAGTTTTGCTGGATAGCTGAGGTTTTCCAATTTGTTCTGCATCAGAATACATTGATCTAAACTTATGCATTCTAAATGGTTTCCCATGATGGCCTATCCTTTCTTGAGAATAAATAATAGGGCCTTTACTACTCATTTTTACGCCAATAGCTGTAACCAAGTACGCAGGAATCAGAATAATCATAGCAATAATGCTAACAATTATATCGAAAACTCTCTTGACAGTAATTTGCCAAGTTGGCATTAAATCTGGAGATATTTCAACCAAAGGAGTCTGAAAAATTCCACTTGTCCTAATGTTTCCAAAAATATAATCTTGAAATAGAGGTATTATTTTAATAACCACATTATGCATTTCTAAGTCAGTAATTACAGAAGTGATAGTATCTGTTTCCGATCTTTCAATAGCAATAATGACTTCCTCAATTTTATAATTAGTCAATATTTGTGAAATATCATCTATAGAACCAAGATGAGGTAATATAGAACTCATTTTAAATTTATTATAATGCTTGGCATTAACAAATCCAACAAAAAAGTTTCCTGAGGTGTATTCTTGATTTATAAGATCGTTATAAACCTTCACAGCATTGCCATTGCTCCCCACAATAAGAGTATTAAAGCCAATTTTACCATGATGTATACGCTTAATGGTTCTGGAAGTAATAATTAACCGACCTGTGTAAGTGAGAATAAAATGCGATAGAAAAAGAACGGATAAAAGTTCGTAATAGTTCCTATAAGAAATTATTTGATCGTCCAGGATGAGTGTAAAAAAGATTAGAGCAACACCTATTATGGACATGGTTAAGGTTTGGCTTAATTCTTTTAATCTTGACTTTCTATATATCTTTCTGTAGGTACCTACTGAGATATAGAGGACATTCCAAAAGAAAGGAATGATAATCAAACCAAACCAAAAATTAATATCTTCATAAACAAAGTTTAGATGATCAAAAATATTGGGCTCTATTAATAGCTTTCGGTATATAAAAAACAGGCTCCATGTTAAACCTGCTGCAATTATATCCCATGAAATATATTTAAGCTTTTGTAATGATTTGTTCATATATTGCTATTCAATTTCCCTATAGATAACCTTGAAATTATCAATTAATACTATTGTTTGTTCATCGCCATTAGTATGATTTGCACTAATAATGAATTTAAAATAATCTTTATTTGATAAAGATACCAAAGAGCTAGTAAGATTGATATATATTTTCTTCCACTCTTTAGTAGGATTCAAGTAAATTAAGTCAGTTGACTCTCCATTATTTCCTAAGTAAGACATGATACCCAACACAATAGTTGTATTGGTTTTAAAATTCATTTCAATAAAAGCCGGGGCCCCATTAGATGGGAGGTCTTCAAAATTTTTTCTAGTCATTATTTGAAAATAGGTGTTATTATTGTTTAATATCCCTATTCCACTGTAATGTCCTTCAAACACACTTCCTTGTGGGTCTGTACTAGTATGGCTTCTCCTCCATTCGGCTGTATTCAAACTTGTTGGTTCCAAATTCACATTTGCATTTTCAAAATCGTCAATTAATGAAAAAATAGATGAACTATAATAATTGGAACTAACCACCATTGTTTGAATAGTATCTTTTATAAGTTCTATATTAGTTTCTACTGGTTCCACCATGGGATAAGGTACACGAGTTCCACCTACACCATTAAGCTTGATTCCAGGAGCAATTTTAACCACATGATTTCCACTTGCCAAAATAGGAATTACAGCAGGTAATGGGAACGCCCCCAAATCAGCTCCATCTACATATACCCATGCATCAGTGATATAACTCGCAGATGAACCCTGTTCTCCAGTGGTAAGCACATCAATTTTATCAATTTTTATATATGACGGTATAAATGCTTCATCCATATTTTTAGCACAAGAAGCTATAATTATCAACAATGCAAGACTTAAAAATTTGAATGTGTTTTTTACCATATATATTAATTAAAACTTATAGGCCCTTAGTTTTATGAGCTTTTTAAGAAGTGATACTTTATATATTTATTTTCCCAACTATTTCATGAGCCACAAGTAAGGCTTTATAACCATCGTATAATGTAACAGGTGGTTGAACATTGTTATTAATTGAATTTGCAAAAGCTTGAAGTTCCTCAACAATTGCATTAGTATCTTCAGTTTTAGGTTTGCTAAAATGGATTTCTTTTGCTCCTTTTCCTTCTCCTAATTCCAAAACCATAGCGAGAGGATCTGCAGTACTGGGATCCACATCTGACATAGAAACTATTTCAGACTCTTTGCTTAAAAAGTCTACTGAAATGTATGCGTTCTTTTGAAAAAATCTACTTTTACGCATATTCTTCATAGATATCCTACTTGCTGTTAAATTAGCAACGCATCCATTATCAAATTCTAAGCGAGCATTAGCAATATCTGGTGTATCACTGACTACAGCAACACCACTAGCACTTACTTTTCTCAATTTAGATTTTACGGTGCTTAAAATAATGTCCAAATCATGAATCATTAAATCTAAGACCACCGGCACATCTGTGCCTCGAGGATTAAACTGTGCCAAACGGTGGGTTTCGATAAACATAGGAGAATCAATTTGATCTTCAACAGCAACAAATGCAGGGTTAAACCGCTCTACATGTCCAACTTGCACTTTTGTGTGGGCTTCGTCAGCAATAGCTAAAAGTTTATGAGCCTCCTCCGGTGTAGAAACTACAGGTTTTTCAATAAATACATGCTTACTAGCTTTTAGTGCACTTTCAGCACATTCAAAATGATTTACAGTTGGTGTTACAATATCAATCGCATCACATGCATCAATCAACTGATCAATGGTTAAGAACCTTTTAATGCCCATCTCCTTTTCTACTTGAGTGGCCATAGCTTCATTTGGATCGTAAAAACCAACCAAATTATAATCTTTTACTTGGCCTATGCATTTCAAATGTATTTTACCAAGATGCCCTGCTCCTAAAAGGCCAATATTTATCTTCGACATGTTTATTACGTATTTTTTTGCAAAAGTAGCTTTTTTAGGCAGATTGTGCTGTAATTCATCATAATAATTTCCATATAATTCATATTTAAATATGATATCATTCATTTTATATATGGCTATTATTTCTATTTTTGCGAAAATTAATATTTCATGATAGAAGACAACTACCGACACAAAGGATTGAGGAAAAAATTAGTGGAAATAATCAAAGGTAAAGGCATTAAAGATATAGCTGTTCTTGAAGCCATTAATAGTATTCCTCGTCATCAGTTTTTAGATTCTTCTTTTTTAAAATTTGCCTATCAGGATCAAGCATTCCCCATTGGAAGTGGTCAAACTATTTCGCAACCATATACTGTAGCTTTTCAAACGGAACTTTTAAATATAAAAAGAGGAGATAAGGTTCTAGAAGTAGGAACAGGCTCCGGTTATCAAGCATGTGTACTGGCTGAGTTGGGAGCTAAAGTTTATACAATAGAAAGACAAAAAAAACTTTTTGATAAAACGAAAAAACTATTGGAGTTACTCAAATATCGAAAAATAAAAACCTTTTATGGAGACGGGTATAAAGGACTCCCAACTTTTGGACCTTTTGACAAAGCAATAGTAACAGCCGGTGCTCCATTCATTCCAGATGAGCTGCTTCATCAACTTAAAATTGGAGGTAAGCTTGTGATACCTGTAGACTTGGAACCAGGTCTTCAAGAAATGGTTTGCATCACTCGCATTTCGGAAAAAGAATTTGAGCAGAGGAAATATGGTCAATTTCGTTTTGTTCCTTTACTGAGTAAAAAAGCACAGGAT
>Ga0256826_1002247_pt1 | contig 11822 bp, 13 predicted proteins | sample CV79metaG_FD_185975 | JGI IMG/M metagenome (GOLD analysis project Ga0256826, IMG submission 185975) | Hydrothermal vent microbial communities from East Pacific Rise, Pacific Ocean - CV79 | ecosystem: Environmental > Aquatic > Marine > Hydrothermal vents | place: Pacific Ocean: East Pacific Rise... | reverse complement strand
GCATCTACTTGGGTATGACCATGAGGTAGATAGTGGTGAGATGAGAGAAGAAGAAGCTAGACTCATAAGAGAGTTTAACTTACCTAAAAGTTTAATAATTAGAACAGAAGGATAAAAATGGATTTTGCAATTTTTATAGCTGCAATGGCTGCTTTAATATATGGAGCAGATTTTATAATTAAAGAGTCAGAGAGAATAGCTCTGCACTTTAAAATATCACACTTTGTTATAGGTGCTACTTTGGTGGCATTTGGTACTTCTTTACCTGAAATGGCGGCATCAATGATGGCTGCAGGACAGGGTAAAAGTGATATGGCCGTTGCAAATGTTGTAGGTAGTGTAATTTTTAACATAACTCTTGTTTTAGGTATTACTTTTGCCATTTCAAAAACAATGCATCCTAAACGCGATCTATTTGCTCTTGATAGTGCTTGGGTTGTTGTGCCACTTATTCTCTTTTTTGTAATGATTCAAGATGGGGTTATAGGAAGATTTGATGGCGCACTTTATCTGCTTCTTATGGTCTCTTACCTTATTTTTCTTTTTACAAGCTCTAAGGAAGATTTAGAGGGTGAACTAGATGATGACTTAGCAAATGAAAAGTTTAACTGGGGTAAAACAGTTCCATTTTTAGTGATTGGTTTTGCTTTAACTATAGGTGGTGCTCACTTTGTTGTAGATAGTGGCACAAATATTGCGAGAGATTTTGGAGTGAGTGAGTGGATTATAGGAATTTTCTTAATCTCATTAGGAACTTCATTACCTGAGTTAGTAGTCTCTTTAGTGGCTGTTAAAAAAGGAAATGCGGAGATGAGTATAGGAAATATTATTGGCTCTAATGTTGCAAACTTCTCTATGGTTTTAGGTGCAGCATCACTTGTAAATCCTTTAGCAGTAGACTTAATAGCTACTAAATTTGATATGATGATTATGCTTGTAGCTTCTATTACGCTTGTGTTTATACTTGCTAACAAGCTTTACAACAAGGCTGGGGCAATCTTTTTACTTATTATTCTTGCACTTTTTATTCAAAATAGTCTTTAAGAAATCTCTTTTGCTGAAGTTATTTAAACTTCTAGCGTCTCTTTTTATATTTTTTATCTATATAGTTTCTCTCTAGAAGCCAGTTATAGATTTGTGAGACCATTTTTCCTGCAGCAGCTCCCCCATGACCACCATGTTCAACCATCGCCATTACAACATACTTTGGATTTCTATATGGTCCATAAGAAGTAAACCAGGCATGAGAACGATTGTAATAAGATAGTTGATGTTCTAGTTTTCTCTTTTTTACATCTTGTTTAATTGTAATAACCTGTGCGGTGCCTGTTTTCCCTGCAATAACAATATTAGAACTTAAATATTGAGTGGCTGTTCCTTTGGGATAGTTACATACTTGATACATCGCTTTTTGTATTAGAGGTAGTTTCTTTTTCTCTTTTGAAGTTAATATATCTTTTGGTTGAGGAGCATAGGTGTCAACTCCTATATATTTGGCAAAATGTGGAGTTGGCAATTTACCAGTTGCCATTAATGCTGTTAATTGTGCAATTTGTAAAGGAGTTACAAGGAAATCACCCTGACCTATAGACGTATTTGCAGTCTCACCAATATTCCAAGAGCGATTATACTTCTCTCTTTTCCATCTTCTTGAAGGTACAACTCCTATAAATTCATTCGGTAAATCAACACCCGTTTTAGTACCTAGGCCATATCTTTTAAGACCTTCACTCATCTTCTCATTACCCACAAGAAGGCTACCTTTATAAAAGAAGTCATCACAACTCTCACGAATAGCCTTATTTAGATTAGTTTTTCCATGCCCTTTTTTCTTCCAACATCTAAAAACTCTCCCACCAAGAGGAAAGTGTGATTTACAAGTTGCAAAATATCTCTCACTAAGTTCAGTTGCATAGATAAGACCAAGTCCAGTTTTAATACTAGAGCCAGGTGGGTAAAGACCATTAATATACTTATTTGTAAACGGATGGTCATCATCTTCTGCTAAAGAGTTATAGACCGCATATGACATACCTGATACAAACATGTTTAAATCATAATTTGGGAAACTATTAGCTGAAAGTATTGAGCCATCCACATTCATAACAACTACAGCACCTGCCCTATTTCCAAAGAGTTCAGCTACATAGCTCTGCAGTTCAATATCAAGGCTAAGTGTAAGTTTTCTATCCTCATCAGCACTTACATAAGAGAGCTCTTCAATCTCTTGATTATTTGCATTTACTTTTATTTTTCTATATCCAGGTTTACCTTGTAGGTATGAATTATAGTACTTTTCAATACCTATCTTACCACTATAACCAATAAGCTCCAAAAGAGGATCTTTATCTATGTCTTTTTTATTAGCTCGAGCAACATAGCCAATAGCATGAGCAGCTATATTCGCATAAGGATAGTGTCTTTTTGGAGCAGGTATAATTTGTAAGTTATTTCGTAGATTTAGAGTTGAGTAGACAGGCATTATATCTTTATAGGGAATAAAATGCACAATATCTATATAGTTATGATTATAAAAAGAGTCTTTTTTCTTATAATTTTTGATTATTTTCTCTCTATTTAGTTTTGGTAATAATTTTATTATAAGGTCTAGTTCCGCATTAAATACATCTATATATTTTTTAGACATAAGGTGTGGCTTAAGCTTTATCTTAAATCCTAGTTTATTTATTGCTATAGGTTTATTATTTCTATCAACTATCTCCCCTCGAACAGGTGCTATTTTCTCTTTTTTAATGGTATTATTGTGTGATAGCCTATCATAATAGCTATTTGACTCAACAGATAAAAAGAAAACTCTTACAATAAGTGCCAACCATAAACTTGTAAATACAAATAGAATAAATTTTATTTTCATAAAAGACTCACTAAAAAGAACTCAATTACTATATAAAATACTATATAGTAATTAATACTTGGCATTGGTATTAGAAATATATTTGAAAGGAGTATTGAAAAGAGATAAAAGCCTATGTATGCAAGTAAAATATAAGAAACCTTAATGCACGAAATGCAAGAGAAGTTTTGAGTAATTTTAGGCATTACAAATTTATGTATAAATGTAAAATAAATTATAGAACTAAAAATCATATAGGACTTATCAGCTTCAAATAGTACTAAACAGAATGATATAAAAAGTAAAGAAATAGTATCTTTATCTTTAAGTGCTTTAGCAAAAAGAACAAATAAAACACCAAAGAGTGGAGGTAGAAAGAGATATATACTACTAAGACTAACATAGATAGCATAAAGTACTACATAGAGGATATTCTCTACAGGTTTTTTATTAGTGATACTTCGTTGCATACGGGAAAGTGTTTACATTTAATACAATCAGCCCAAATCTTATGTTCAGGGATTGATTCTTTAGATATCTCTACAAAACCTAATCTTTCAAAGAAAGATTGTTTGTATGTAAGGCAGAGGACTCTTTGCAGACCTAAATCAACAGCTTCTTCTAAGCACTTGACAACTAGTTTTTCACCCACTTTTTTACCTCTTAGTCCATCTTTTACAATTAAAGATCTTACTTCTGCAAGGTATGAAGTGTGTATATGAAGGGCACAAAAACCGATGAGTTCACCATCTGAAAATGCTAAGGTGTATGAGCGAATATTTGTAGAAATTTCATCATTATTTCTTGCAAGAATGACACCTGATTCAACTTCAGGAGCTACAAGTGCTTGCATAAGAGCTATATCTGAAAGCTTGGCTTTTTTTAGTTTAATCTTCATTTGGCTCTTCTAAAAGAATATCATAGATAACTTTAATTGCTTTTTGCATACCTCGTTTTTTAGAACTTGAAACCATCATTGCATTTGGAAATTGTTTTCTTAATGCATTTTGCTCTTTTTGGTTTAACTTGTCAATTTTAGTAAATATCTGCAAGATATATTGATTTGGTCTCACTGTATCAAATAGAAACTCACTCACTGAGGTATCAATATCCAAGTGAGGGTGCCTGCAGTCTATAAGATGAATAAAAAGTTTAATCTGTTCGCGCTGAGATATATAATCAGTTAAGTTTTTTTCCCAGTCATATTTAATAGACTTAGAAACCTTGGCATACCCAAAACCTGGTAAATCTACAAACTGAGCAATATACTTTTCACTACTATCGCGATCTAAAAATGTAACATCAAAGTAGTTTATAAGTCTTGTTTTACCAGGGGTTGAAGATACTTTAGCTAAACCTTTATGATTAGTAAGTGCATTTAAAAGAGAGCTCTTACCAACATTTGATCTTGCCATAAATACAACCTCGTTCTGCTCTTGTGACTCTGGGGCTGCACCAACATTAGGTGCTGATGTTATAAACTTTGCATCAACAATATCAACCATACTTACTTCTCCTCCTCTTCAGGAATATTAAAAATCATTATTACCGGTCCACTCTGCTTACCTTTAGCATAAGCTTTCCCACTCAGAGTATCTAAGACTACCTCATTGCCTATAATCTCTTTCTTTTCATCTACTTGTTTTAAATATACATCTTTATAAAAGTAGTACTCTTTTGTACTAGGTTTATAGATAACTTTTTGGGCTACACCTTTGTATATAGCTCCAATTTTTGTTATTATTGTAAAGGAGACATCGCCAAGGGCTATATATTTAGTTGGTTCATGTTTCTCATTTGTAAAAATTGTAAGTTTAGATGCATTGAGCTCATCAAACTCTTTTACAATATGTACATTACCCTCAAAAACAGACAAACCAGCCTTCTCATCTGCCTTAAATGAATTTGCTTTTACAATTAACTCTTTAGCAAAAACAGATGAAAACAGTAGTGTAAAAAGTATAATATATTTCATTTATTGGCCCTCTTTTAGTTGGTATTTAATAGTAACATTTTCTGCCTCTATTTTTTGCGAATCATTATAGTATTTTAATGAACTTCCACTTATTTTATTATTGGTTCTAAGAGAAGTAAACTCAGTATCTGTTTTAATTACTTCGATTTTTTTGTCATATACGGCTTTTTGAGTCTTAAATGTTAAACCATCTTCTCTTATATAGACAATATTACCCTTTAGGAGTACCACATCATCTTTATAAAGTCCTTCATCTGCTTTCATATTGGCTATATACTCTCGGGAGTTATCAGTATAGTCAATATTTGTAACTAACTGTCTATCATCATATTTTATAGAGCTGTCTCCTGACATTAATGTACTTAAGCCAAAAATATCTAGCTCATGTAGAGTGAAAAATTTTAGTTCAAAAACTGGTACATCAACAAAACTTTGCTCTTTAAGATTTAAGGGTTTAAAAAGAGTAAAAATCATAGCTAATCCAAGAAATAGCAGTGAGAAGAAGAGGTTTATGTTCATAGCCACACAGCCATAAACTCTTCTCTTTGTCCATTGTTATCCACTAAAGTATCAATCATTTCTCGAACTGCACCATTACCCCCAGAACAAGACAAAACTGTGCCAACAAGAGCTTTTATCTCCTTAACACCATCTTGGGGAGTGAAACTATTAGCTACAAGAGAGAGCATATTATAATCATTTAAATCATCACCAATAGCGGCAACCTCTTTAAAACTAATTCCAAGAGAAGCGACTATCTCTTTTAAAACTCTATCTTTATCTTTGATACCTTGGTGTAGATGCTGAATTCCCAGCTCTTTTGCTCGTCTCTCAACGATAGTCGAGTTTCTTCCTGTGATAATAGCTACTTGATTACCAAGTTTCACCCAGGTACTTATACCAAGACCATCTTTTACATTAAAGTTCTTGCTCTCAATGCCATCAGCACTATATATAAGCTTACCATCACTCAGGCAACCATCAACATCTAAAATAAGTAGTTTAATCACAGAGTACCTTTAGTACTTGGAACTCCAACTTTCTCATTTTTTACCATTGCACGACGAAGAGCTACTGCAAGTGATTTAAAAGAAGCTTCTATAATATGGTGTTTATTTTTTCCACGTAGAGCAATAACATGAGCACTAATTCTAGAGTTTAAAACAAAAGCTCTAAAAAACTCCTCAACAAGCTCCGTGTCAAACTGCCCTACTTTACCAGCAACAGCCACTTCGTAGACTAAAAATGGACGATTACTAAGGTCTAGGTCACAAGAGACACAAGCCTCATCCATAACCACATTAGCCGAACCGAAACGTTCCATTTCTTTAATAGGGTAAAGCCCCTCAGCAACTAATGCACCTAAAACTATACCTATATCTTCAACACTATGGTGGTCATCTATATGTGTATCACCTACACACTTAATATCTAAGTCTATAAGAGAGTGTTTAGAAAAACTCTCTAGCATATGATCTAAAAAACCAACACCGGTCTCTATATTGCTTTTTCCTGTACCATTTAATTCTAATGAAATTGTTATATCTGTCTCTTTAGTTGTTCTTATTTTTGTAATCATATTTAATCCTCTCTTACTATAAATGAATTTTTAAAAGTTCCACTAGCTTTGTAGTCTCTTGCTTCTTGTTCGCTCTTAAAGCCTGTTAACCAGACTTTAAACATTCGTCCATTTGGACCTTGTATATCTTTTATAATTGTACTGTAGCCATCTGTTTTATCAAACTTTTCTTGTGTTTTGATTGCACCTGCTATTTTTGAAAAAGAGGCAATCTGAAGTGCAAAGCCAGCGATAGATTTTTTCTGAGGAGCTTTTTTAAGCTGTTTTCTTGTTGGTATTGTTTTTTTACCTTTTACTTCAAAGCCTAAAATCTCTAATTCAACAGGAGCAGTTCCAGTTCCAACCATATCTATCTGGTGGGCTGCTTTATTTGAAAGGTCTATGATTCTAGTTGCAACAAAAGGACCTCTGTCATTGATTCTAACTACTGTTGTCTTACCATTTCTTAGATTTTTCACCTTTACTATGGTATTCATTGGAAGAGTTTTATGTGCAGCTGTCATATCATACATATTGTATACTTCACCATTAGATGTTAATTTTCCGTGAAAATCAGGTCCATACCAACTTGCGTTTCCTCTAAACTTATCTCCAACACTAACAACAGTAGGATGGTATTTAATACCTCTAATAACATAGGGCCTCATAGTTGGGTGAGAGTATGTTTTTTTATCCATAGTCGAAGAGTGATGATATTCGTTACTTGAATATATTTTTGGCTCTGAGTAGCTTTTATAGGAGTGTTTTCCTCTCGTACTACATGCACTAAAGAGTAGAGAAAGAAAAATGAAAAAAACTAAATATTTTTTATTCATAAATTTTTAACCTATCTCCAACTTTAATAAGTGAACCTTTAAGGTGATTTTGCTGTTTTATGTTACTAATACTTACCTTATAAGCCCTAGATATTGATTCTAAAGAGTCTCCGCGTTTAACCATATGATAAAATCTGCTATCTATTTTTTTACCGCGGTGTTTGCCATCAATAGGAATAATTAATTTTTGCTTTAAACGTAATTTTGAGTTTTTCAGCTTATTAAAATCCATAATGACTCTATATGAAACACCATATTTTTTACCTATATGTGAGAGGTTATCACCACTTCTTACTACATGAATTTTATAAATTTTATTCATAGGTTTTTTAAAGTAGTTTTGCTTAAACTCTGCTAGCTTAATATAGGGGATGTAGACATTATAATTTTTTTCATAAGGTGGTACAAAGTCATATTTTAAGTGTCTATTTAATTTTTGTAAATCTTTAAGAGGGATATCAATAAGTTTAGCAACTCTCTGAAGTGACTCACCACTAGGTAGCTTCACAGTAGAGATAGAGTATGCATTTGCTCTGTTTAAAAGGTGCTCATATTCACTCGCTAGTAAAAACTGCTCATCATTGCCAATAAGTGCTAATGCTACTATTTTTCTTATATAATAACGACTCTCCTTTGGGATATACTTTTTATTTTCATTAAGTAAAACAACTAAATCATCACTTCCTGCTTTTTTGATAGCTTGATTTAATCTACCTCCACCACAGTTATAAGCAATTGCTGCTAAGTACCATTTTCCAAATCTTTTATGTAACTGTTGTAGATACTTTGATGCGGCTTCAGTTGATTTTATAAGATCTCTTCTCTCATCAACATACTCATTGATATTGAGTTTATATCGCTTTGCAGTAGCTGGCATAAACTGCCATAAACCAGCTGCCCTTTTTCTGGAGTATGCCTTAGTTGAAAAATTGGATTCAGCCATTGCTAGATAAAGGAACTCTTGAGGAATATTATTTTTAGCCAAAATATTTTTGACTGCTGGGATAAAGAGATATGCTTCATTCATAGCTCTAAAAAAATGTTTATTACGGCTAATAGAGCTATTTTTCATTCTCATATCATTCATAATTGGGTCATAAATAAAAGATGGTTCTATATCTAAGGATTCCAGTAGTGCCAGCTCTTTATTGTAATTAGATGTATAAGAGAGATTCGCATATAAAAAGAATGGAAAAAATAGGAGTAAAAAATATTTCAATATTCACAACTTTATATATTAAATTTAAGAGTTAGATTTTATCTAAATTACTATTAATTCAATGTAAAGATATAGAGTCTCCATAATAAAACTTAATAATATTAAGAAATATTAAAGAGTTTTAGGGCATTTACTGTGCTTGTCTCTTTTATAACTTTAAGTGGTAGCTCAAGCAACTCAGACATTTTTTCAGCTACAAAAGTAGTGTAAAGTGGTTCATTGCGCTCCCCACGATGAGGCATAGGGGTAAGATACGGCCCATCTGTTTCTATTATGAGTCTCTCTTGAGAAATTTTAGGCAGTACATTGACTAGCTTTTTAGCATTTTTAAATGTCAATACTCCTCCTATTCCAAAGTAAAACCCCTCTTTTGCAAGACTTAATAACTCTTCATCTGCATTGTAGCAGTGTAACACTCCACCTACTTCACCTGCATTGTGCTTTAAAAGTAGCTCTTTTGAGTCATGAGAAGCATCTCTTATGTGTATAATCATCGGTTTTTTATACTTTTTGGCGAGTTCTATCTGAGCTATAAAAATATCTTTTTGTCTTGATTTTTCAGCCTCTTTCTCTTCATCGGAGCCTTCAAGCCTAAAGTAGTCAAGGCCACACTCACCAATAGCTACACACTTCTCATGCATAACATACTCTTCAAAGTTAAGAGAGTCAAAGTTATCCATATCGTAAGGGTGCACACCAACAGCAAAGTAGACATCCTTGTTTGACTCAGAAATTCGCACTGCTTTGTCAAGAGTAGAAGGGTCTGCACCTGGGATTATAAACCTCTTTACCCCACCCTCTCTTGCCCGATTTAGTACTTCATCCAGGTCTTCATCATATCTTTTATCATCAAGGTGTATATGTGTATCAATTATCATCTTTTCTTTCTTCTTTCTCTTTTTTAAGTTTTGAACACTCTGAATATTTCTTATCATTAAAAAAATAAAAAACATTGCTACAACAAATGAGCCTGCTGCTCCAAGTAGGTTATCAGCCATGAAAAAGTTAAAGCTAAGGACTAGCCCTATCATCGCAATTACAAAGCACATCTGTTTGCCTCCAGTAGTTCACGAGCAAATATTTTAGCTTCATCTGAAATATTTTCACCACTAATTATACGGGCTATTTCATCTACTTTTTCATTAAAGTTTAACTCTTTTGTATATGAAATATTACCATCTTTATAGACTAAAAAGTGTTGGTCCCCCATAGAAGTAAGTTGAGGCTGATGCGAAATGACAAATATCTGAAAGAATTTTGAGAGTTTACGCAGTACTTTTGCCACGGACATAGACTCCTCACCACTAAGATTGGCATCTATCTCATCAAGCATTAACACACCGCCATTTTTACTCATAAACTCAGATTTTAAAGCAAGAATTGCTAAACGCAGACGGTTAAACTCCCCAGTACTTATTTTTGCTAGAGGTGTCGCGTTTAACTCTATGCTTATTTTATCTACACCTAAAGGAGTAAACTCCTCTTGAATAAGTGTTACAGTAGCATCTCTAAGATAGAGATCACTCAGGTAGCTGTTAAGTGCTTTTATAAAGTGTGGTAACTCTTTTTCTCGTAACTCACTCAACGCAGTTGCTAAGTTCTCTACACTCTCTTTTAGTTCTTTATAGTGTTTTTGTAAATCTTCTTTAGCTATTTCGATATTTTCATACTTAGTAAGTTCCTCTTTTTTCTGCTCTTTGTAAGCTAAAGCCTCCTCTACACTTCCATAACGGCGTTTGAGTCCACTTATCTCTTCTATACGGTTTAAAACCTCTTCTATATCTACATCTTCTAAGGCGGAAAATCTCTCTGTAGCAGAGTCAAAATGAGCACGAAGTTCATTCATAGCATCATCAAAAAAACCACTCTCTATGTCAAGGGAATCTAGTGCTGATGAGACTAAATGCTCATGATTGAAAATCTCCATAGCAGACTCTAGGGATTCCAAAACCTTCTCTTTACGGCTTAGCTCTTTTTTTATGAGTGATAGCTCTTCATCCTCCCCTTCTGTCGGATTTATATCCTCTATTTTTTTTATCTCAAAGGCAGCGAACTCCTTAAGTTCTACTATCTTTCTCTCCTCCTCTTCTATCTTTAAAAGCTCTTTTTGAACATCTATATACTCTAAGTAGGCACTTTTATAGCTCTCTTTGAGTTTAAAGATCTTTTTTGACTTTGCACCCACTCTTTCATCTATCATACATAGGAGGTTCTCATTTTGGAAGTCACTAAAGTCTTTAAGACTCAAATGACGAAGATAAGGAGATGCAATAGAGCCAATAGCCTTACGAGAGAGACTCTGGTTGTTTACAAAATAACGTGACTTCTCTTTTTTAATCTGCTTAAAAACATTGAGATCATCATTTTCTATACCTGTTGCATCTTCATCTATCTCCCAAGTAACACTAGACTCACACAGAGCAGCATCACAAGTAGCCCCACCAACAGAAGAGAGTATAGACTCCATAAGTATAGACTTACCACTCCCACTAGGTCCAGTAAATACAACTAAGCCAGTCTCTAAGTTAAGTTCTGTCTCTTTAAAACTGAGGTAATCTTTTAAGTAAAATCTTTCTATCATTTTTTGGCCTTTTAGAAGTCGAGTGGACTTATTAGTTTTGGTTTATTTAGTTCAGCGATTATATGTGTGTATATCATTGTTGTCTCGACAGATTTATGCCCTAAAAGCTCTTGTATACTTCTTAAATCAACTCCAGCTTGGAGTAAGTGTGTTGCATAGGAGTGGCGAAATATATGCGAAGTTACTCTTTTGTTTAGGTTTGCTTTTTGTGCGGCTACTTTTATGTTTCTTCCTAATGTTTTAGGATGTATGTGATGTCGTCTAATAGTTTCACTTCGAGGGTCTTTAGATACCTTTGTCATAGGAAAAAGATATTGCCATTTTGTTTCAAATTTAGCTTTTGGATACTTCTTTTCATAAGCAAAAGGCATATAAACAGAGCCATAACCATCTTTCAAATCTTTTTGATGCAGTTCTTCAATGTTTTTAACTTGAACTCGAAGTTCATCTTTTAATGTTAAAGGTAGAGGAAGAATTCTATCTTTCAATGATTTACTATCCCAAATATACAGCTTATCAAACCCAGAGTCGATATCTTTAACTCTAATGTTGAGTACTTCATTCATTCTTAGACCACAACCATACATCAGTGTAATTACAAGCTTATAAATACCATTTAGATTTTCTAATACTAACTTTACTTCATCCTTTGTAAGAACGACAGGTATATGTTTTCTCTCCTGTGCTCTGAGTGCCTGTATATTCCACTCACTAATATCTATGCCTAAGACTTCTTTGTATAAAAATAATATAGCTGCAAAAGCTTGATTTTGTGTTGTTGGGCTTACTCTTTTTTTTG
>Ga0256826_1002246_pt1 | contig 11824 bp, 5 predicted proteins | sample CV79metaG_FD_185975 | JGI IMG/M metagenome (GOLD analysis project Ga0256826, IMG submission 185975) | Hydrothermal vent microbial communities from East Pacific Rise, Pacific Ocean - CV79 | ecosystem: Environmental > Aquatic > Marine > Hydrothermal vents | place: Pacific Ocean: East Pacific Rise... | reverse complement strand
CACATTTGTTACTAAACAACCACCAATGAGTGAGTTAATTATGAAAGCTGCAAATATTAAAAAAGGTTCAGATAACCCTTTAAAAAATAAAATTGCATCAATTTCTAAAGAAACAGTATTAGAAATTGTTAAGCAAAAAATTGCAGATTTAAATACAAATGACGAAAACCAAGCAGCAAAAATTGTTGAAGGTTCTTGTAGAAGTATGGGAATTACAGTAGACTAATCTTTAATTATAAAGATTAATAGCCAAAAACCACATAGGCTTAAAAAGTGGAAGCAAAAAATTTGCGAAAAGGAAAATTATGAATAAAAGATATAAATCTTTATTAGAAAAAGTAGATGTAGAAAAAAAATATGGAATTGATGAAGCTATTTCAACTCTTAAGAGTTTAGCTTCAGTAAAATTTGATGAGACTATAGATTTAGCTTTAAATCTAAACGTTGATCCAAGACATGCAGATCAAATGATTAGAGGTGCAGTTGTACTTCCTTCAGGAACTGGTAAAACTGTTAGAGTTGCAGTTATGGCTAAGGGAACTAAAATGGATGAAGCAACTGCAGCTGGTGCTGATATTGTTGGTAATGACGATTTAGTTGAAGCTATTCAAGCTGGAAACATTGATTTTGATGTTTTAATTGCTACTCCTGATACAATGGGACTAGTTGGTAAAATTGGTAGAATCCTTGGGCCAAAAGGTTTAATGCCAAATCCTAAAGTTGGAACTGTAACTATGGATGTTACTAAAGCAGTTTCTGATTCTAAAGGTGGTAAAGTAGCTTATAGAGTTGATAAAAAAGGTATTATTCATGCTGGAATTGGAAAAGCTTCTTTTTCAGAGTCTGAAATCAGAGCAAATATTGATACTATCATGGCTGCAGTTAATAAACAAAAACCAGCTTCTGCAAAAGGTAGATTTGTTTCTACTGCTGCATTAAGTTTAACAATGAGTCCATCTGTAAAAGTTGAACCATTAGAATTAATGGATATTAAATAATAATATAATTGTGAATTTATTCACACAAAGCTCATCTTAATTGAGCTTTATCTTAAAACTAAAGACCACTGGTTGAATTTATTCATAATTCCAGTGTAAGTGGATGTTTTGGAAGGAGGAACACTATGACTAGAAATAATAAAAATGTAATTGTAGAATTACTTTCAAATGAATTTAAAACTGCAGAAGCAATCGTTGTTGCAAGTTTTAAAGGTACAAGCCACAAATCATTAGAGCAATTAAGAATTGCTGCTCTTGAAGCTGGTGCAAAAGTTAAAGTAGCAAAGAATACTTTAGCTGGTATAGCTATGAAAAACGCTGAATTACCTGCATTAGAATTAAGTGGAGACAGTATCTTTATTTGGGCAGAAGATCAAATTGCTGCTTGTAAAGTAGCTGATAAATTTGCTTCAGCAAATAAAGAAACTTTTGCAATTAAAACAGGTATTATCGACGGTGAAACAGCTGATGTTGCGAAAATCAATGCATTTGCTAAATTACCTGGTAGAGAAGAACTTCTTGGTATGCTTGCTGCTACTTGGATGGCTCCTGTTGCGAACTTTACTATTGGGCTTGATGCTCTTAGAAAGAAAAAAGAAGAAGAAGCTGCATAATTAGATTATGCAATTAAGTGGCATAATTAATTATGCAATAAAAATAAATTAAAGAAAAACATTAAGGAATATAAAATGGCAATTTCTAAAGAAGACGTATTAGAATATATCTCAGGTTTAAGCGTATTAGAGCTTTCTGAATTAGTAAAAGAATTTGAAGAAAAATTCGGAGTATCTGCACAACCAGTTGCAGTTGCAGGTGGAGCAGCAGCAGGTGAAGCAGTTGAAGAAAAAACTGAATTTGATGTAATTATCAAAGATGCAGGTGCTAAGAAAATTAACGTAATTAAAGCAGTAAGAGCTCTTACTGGTTTAGGATTAAAAGAAGCAAAAGCAATGGCTGAAGAAGCTGGAGCAGTAGTTAAAGAAGGTGTTTCTAAAGAAGATGCTGAAGCTGCAAAAACTGAATTAGAAGCTGCAGGTGCAACAGTAGAAGTTAAGTAATTAAACTTAAATTTTATGCATGATTTTAATGCTCCGTTTATGCGGAGCATTAGTCAGTTATAATAATATAACAAAATATAGCACTCTGAAGTATGTGTATTGACACATAGTTTAGAGTGCTTTTTTCGCAATAGGGTTTATTTATGTAAAATAAACTTTGTGCTTTTTAAAGACATACGGTCGATAAAGAAAAAAGCAATTCAAAATAAAAAAATATGAGGTATTCTATGTTAAATTCATTAAAATCTGGAAATAGACTAAGAGTTGATTTCGCAAAAAACTCGCAGAAAATTGAAATTCCAAATTTACTACAACTACAACAAAACAGTTACAAAAACTTTTTGATGGTTGGCGCTGCTGATAGAAGTGAAGCAGGTATTGAGAAAGTATTTAAATCAATATTCCCAATTCACGACAATCAAAACAGATTTACTCTTGACTATATTAATAGTGAAGTAGGTAAACCTAAATATAATGTTAATGAATCTATGGTTAGAGGACTAACTTATTCTATTCCACTAAGAATAAATGTAAGATTAACACTTTGGGACTTAGATGAAAAAACTGGTGAAAAAGTTGGTGTTAAAGATATAAAAGAACAACAAATATTTATTAGAGATATACCTTTAATGACTGATAGAACTTCATTTATTGTAAATGGTGTTGAAAGAGTTGTTGTTAACCAATTACATAGATCTCCTGGTGTTATCTTTAAAGAAGAAGAATCAGCTACAGTATCTAACAAACTAATATATACAGGTCAAATTATTCCAAATAGAGGTTCTTGGTTATACTTTGAGTATGATGCAAAAGATATCCTTTATGTTAGAATTAACAAAAGAAGAAAAATTCCTGTTACAATTCTTTTAAGAGCTATTGGTTACTCTAAAGAAGATATTGTTAAATTATTCTATCCAGTATTAAATATTAAAATTAAAAATAATAAATTCTTAACTAAATTTGATCCAATTAGATTTACAGGTAGAATTGACTTTGATTTAATTGATGAAAAAGGTAATAGTATTATCTCTAAGGGTAAAAGACTTACTGAAAGAAAAGCAAAAGCTTTAGCAGAAGGTGGATTAAAATACGTAGAATATCCAGTTGAAATGCTAATGGAAAGACATACTTCAGAAGCAATATATGATCCTGAATCAGGAGAAGTATTATTTGATACATTAACATTAATGGACGATATTAAACTTAAAAAATTACTAGATTTAGGATTTAAAGAATTTAATATTGCAAATGATTTAGCTGAAGGTCATGATGATTCTATTATCAATGCGTTTAAAGCTGATGCAGAATCAATTAAACTTCTTAAACAAACAGAAGAATTAGAAGATGAAAATCAATTATGTGCAATTAGATTATATAAAGTAATGAGACCAGGTGAACCTGTTACTGCTGATGCCGCTCAAGATTTTGTTAAAAAATTATTTTTCGATCCAGAAAGATATGATTTAACTAAAGTTGGTAGAATGAAAATGAACCATAAACTTGGTGTTAATGTACCTGAATATGTGCCAATTTTAACAAATGAAGATATTATTAAAACTATTCAATACCTTATTAAAGTTAAAGCCGGTCATGGACATATTGATGATAGAGATCACTTAGGAAACAGAAGAATTAGATCAATTGGTGAATTATTATCAAATGAATTACATAATGGTTTAGTTAAAATGCAAAAAGCAATTAGAGATAAAATGACTACTCTAAATGGTGCACTTGAAGAGCTTATGCCTCATGATTTAATTATGTCAAAAATGATTACTTCAACTGTTACAGAATTCTTTACATCTGGGCAATTATCTCAGTTTATGGATCAAACTAACCCATTATCAGAAGTTACTCATAAAAGAAGACTTTCTGCACTTGGTGAAGGTGGACTTGTAAAAGAAAGAGCTGGATTTGAAGTAAGAGATGTTCACCCAACACATTACGGTAGAATTTGTCCAGTTGAAACTCCAGAGGGTCAAAATATTGGTCTTATTAATACATTATCTACTTATTCAAAAGTAAATGATTTAGGATTTATTGAAACTCCATATAAAAAAGTTATTGATTCTATTGTAACTGATGAAATTGAGTATTTTACTGCTTCTCAAGAAGAAGGTAAAACAATAGCTCCAGGTTCTACAGTACTTGATGGTAAAGGTAAAATTGCTGATACTCTAATTGAGGGTAGAATTGATGGTGAGATTATGATGGTTGAAGCTTCTAAAGTTGAACTTATTGATATTTCATCTCAAATGGTTATGGGAGTTGCGGCTTCACTTATTCCATTCTTAGAGCATGATGATGCCAATAGAGCACTAATGGGATCAAATATGATGAGACAAGCAGTTCCATTATTAAAACCTCAAGCTCCAATTGTAGGAACTGGTTTAGAAAAAACTATTGCTAGAGATTCATGGTCAGTTATTAAAGCTGATAGAGATGGTATAGTTGAAAAATCAGATTCTAAAAATGTATATGTTAAAGGTGAAAGTGAAGATGGAGCATATATTGATCAATATATCTTATCTAAAAACCAAAGAACAAATAATAATACATCATTTGGTCAAAGAAACCTTGTAAAAGAAGGTGATAAAGTTACTAAAGGTCAAGTAATTGCTGATGGTCCTTCAATGGATAAAGGTGAGCTTGGTATTGGTATTAATGCAACAGTTGCATTTATTCCTTGGAATGGATATAACTACGAAGATGCTATTATTTTATCTCAAAAACTTATAAAAGAAGATGCATTTACATCTGTTCATATTTATGAAAAAGAAGTAGAAGCAAGAGAACTTAAGCATGGTAATGAAGAAATTACTAAAGATTTACCAGGTGTTAAATCTGAATCTATTGAACATCTTGATGAGTCAGGAATTGTAAAAGTAGGTACATATATTAAGCCAGGTATGATAATGGTTGGTAAAGTTACACCAAAAGGTGAAATTAAACCAACTCCAGAAGAAAGACTATTAAGAGCAATCTTTGGTGAAAAAGCTGGACATGTTATCAATAAATCTATGTATTGTCCTGCTTCAATGGAAGGTAACATTGTAGATGTTAAAGTATTTACAAAAAAAGGTTACGAAAAAGATGAAAGAGCAATCAAGTCTTTAAATGAAGAAAAAGGACTTCTTGATTCTATGCATCAAGATAAGTTACAAATGCTAGATAGAGAAGAAATTCTTAGAATTAATTCATTATTATCTAAAAATGCATTAGTAACAGATGTAGATGTTGCAGAAATGACTTTCAAAAAAGGTGATACTGTTTCATTAGAACAATTAGAAAGTGTAAATAGATTTGCAATGAAAAAACTTGTATCTTCTTATGATAATAAAGTATCTAAGAAATATAATGAAATTAAAGCACACTTTATTAAGCAAAAAGCATCTTTAAGAGATGAGCATGAAGAAAAAATTACTATTTTAGAACATGATGATATTTTACCTTCTGGTGTAATTAAACAAGTTAAAGTTTATATTGCAACAAAAAGAAAAATAAAAGTTGGTGATAAAATGGCTGGTAGACACGGAAACAAAGGTATTGTTTCTAATATTGTACCAGAAGTTGATATGCCTTATATGAAAGATGGTTCAACAGTAGATGTTATTCTTAACCCACTAGGGGTTCCATCAAGAATGAATATTGGTCAGATACTTGAGGTTCACTTAGGTTATGTAGGTAAAAAACTTGGTCTTCAAATTCAAGATATGTTTGATGCTAAAACTGCAACATTTATTGCTGATTTAAGAGCAAAAATGATTGAAATTGCTGATGTTGCTAAACTTATGAATGGTGCAGAAGTTCTTGGATCAATGGATGATGATGAATTACTTGAACATGCTAGAGATTGGTCAAATGGTGTTAGATTTGCTTCTCAAGTATTTGATGGTGCAAAAGCTGATGAATTTGAAAAATTATTCCAATTAGCAAAAATAGATACAGATGGTAAAACAGAAATCTATGATGGTATGACTGGTGAAAAAATGAAAGAGAGAGTTAACGTTGGTGTTATGTATATGCTTAAATTACATCACCTTGTTGATGAAAAAGTTCATGCTAGATCAACAGGACCTTACTCACTTGTAACACAACAACCAGTTGGTGGTAAAGCACTATTTGGTGGTCAAAGATTTGGGGAAATGGAAGTATGGGCTCTTGAAGCTTATGGTGCAACTAATGTACTAAAAGAAATGCTTACAACTAAATCAGATGATGTTGAAGGTAGAAGTGCTGCTTATAAAGCAATTGCAAATGGAGAGAATGTACCAGCATCTGGTGTTCCAGAAACATTCTTTGTATTAACAAAAGAACTACAAGCTCTTGGGCTTGATGTAGTAATTTACGACGAGGTAGAAGAAAATGAGTAAAAATACAGTATTAAAAGCTATTGATATACATGAATTAGACAAGCCAAAAGATTTTGCAGCCTTCCAGATAAACTTAGCATCACCTGCTAAGATTTTATCTTGGTCATCTGGAGAAGTTAAAAAACCAGAAACAATTAACTATAGAACTCTTAAACCTGAAAGAGATGGATTATTTTGTGCTAAAATTTTTGGACCAGTAAAAGATTACGAATGTCTTTGTGGTAAATACAAAAAGATGAGATACAAAGGTATTGTATGTGAAAAATGTGGTGTTGAAGTAACATCATCTAAAGTTAGAAGACATAGAATGGGTCATATTGATTTAGTTGCACCAGTTGCACATATCTGGATGGTTTCATCTTTACCTTCAAGAATTGGTACTTTACTTGGTGTAAAATTAAAAGATCTTGAAAGAGTATTATACTATGAAGCATATATTGTTCAAAATGCTGGTGAAGCATTTTACGATAGTGAATCAAGTAAAGCAGTTAAAAAATTTGATATTATAAATGAAGAACAATACAGACATATAGATGAAAACTATGATGATACTGGATTTACTGCTCAAATGGGTGGACAAATTGTTCATGATATGTTAAAAGATTTAGATTTAGTTGAATTACTTGCTACTTTAAAAGAAGAGATGGCAGCAACAAAATCTGAAGCAAAGAAAAAAACTATTATTAAAAGACTTAAAGTTGTTGAAAACTTCTTAAGTAGTGGTAATAGACCAGAATGGATGATGTTAAAAGTTGTTCCAGTTCTTCCGCCAGATATTAGACCACTTGTATCATTAGATGGTGGAAAATTCGCAGTATCTGATGTTAATGATTTATATAGAAGAGTTATAAACAGAAATAATAGACTTAAAAGATTATTAGAACTAGATGCTCCTGAAATTATTATTAGAAATGAAATGAGAATGCTTCAAGAAGCAGTTGATGCATTAATTGATAATGCAAAAACAGCAAATGCAGTAAAAGGTGCTAATAAAAGACCACTTAAATCATTATCTGAAATTATTAAAGGTAAACAAGGTAGATTTAGACAAAACTTACTTGGGAAAAGAGTTGATTTCTCTGGTAGATCTGTAATTGTTGTTGGACCTTCTTTAAGAATGGATCAATGTGGTCTTCCTAAGAAAATGGCATTAGAATTATTCAAGCCACATTTAATGGCAAAACTTGAAGAAAAAGGTTATGCAACTACATTAAAAGCATCAAAAAGATTAATTGAAGCAGAAACTAATGAAGTATGGGAATGTTTAAGTGAAATTGTTGAAGATTATCCTGTTTTACTAAACAGAGCTCCAACTCTACATAAACTTTCTATTCAGGCATTCCACCCTGTATTAATTGATGGTAAAGCTATTCAATTACACCCATTAGTTTGTTCAGCATTTAATGCCGATTTCGATGGGGATCAGATGGCTGTTCATATTCCATTATCTCAAGAAGCAATAGCAGAAGCTAAAATTCTTATGATGAGTTCTATGAATATTCTTTTACCTGCTTCAGGTAGAGCATTAGCAGTTCCATCACAAGATATGATTTTAGGTTTATACTATATTACTCTTGTAAAAGATGGTGTACAAGGTGAAAATAAAATATTCTCAAATCTAAATGAAGCAATGATGGCACTTGAACTTAAAAAAGTTGATATTCATGCAAAAGTTAGAACTCCAATAGATGGTAGAATTATGACTACTACAATTGGTAGAATGATTATTAAAGATATCTTACCAGATTTCGTTCCTGAATCTTATTGGAATAAAATTTTAAAGAAAAAAGATATTGGTGCATTAGTTGATTATATTTATAAACATGGTGGTTATGCAGTAACTCCTAAATTCTTAGATAACTTAAAGAATATTGGTTTTAAATATGCTACAAGTGCTGGTATTTCAATTTCAGTTGATGATATTAGAATTCCTCCTTCAAAAGATGGATTAGTTAAAATAGCTAAAAAAGAAGTTGTTGAAGTACAAAAACAATTTAATCAAGGTCTATTAACAGAGCAAGAAAGATACAATAAAATTATTGATATTTGGACACTACTTAATAATAAACTAGGTTCAGAGATGATGGATATTGTAAAAACTGATAAAGATGGATTTAACTCTATTTATATGATGGCCGATTCAGGGGCTAGAGGGTCTGCAGCTCAAATTAGACAGCTTGCAGGTATGAGGGGTCTTATGGCTAAGCCAGATGGATCAATTATTGAAACACCAATTATTTCTAACTTCCGTGAAGGTCTGAACGTACTTGAGTACTTTATTTCTACTCACGGTGCTAGAAAAGGACTTGCCGATACAGCACTTAAAACAGCCAATGCTGGTTACTTAACAAGAAAACTTGTTGATGTATCTGCAAATGTTAGAATTTCTGTTGAAGATTGTGGAACACATGAAGGTATTACAATTTCTTCTATTACTAATGGTAATGAATTAGTTGAAAACTTATCTGAAAGAATTACAGGTAGAGTTATTGCACATGATATTGTTGATCCAATATCTAATGAAATATTATTCAATGAAGGTACTTTAATAACTGAAGAAGATGCATTAGTTGTTGATAATGCTGGTGTTAAATCAGTTACTATTAGAACAGCACTTACATGTAAAGCAGTTAATACTTTATGTGCTAAATGTTATGGTCTTAACCTTGGAGAGCAAAGAAAAGCTAATCCAGGTGAAGCTGTTGGTGTACTTGCTGCTCAATCAATTGGTGAGCCAGGAACACAGCTTACGCTAAGAACTTTCCACGTTGGTGGAACAGCTTCAGCAACACAAGCAGAAAAAGAGTTAAGAGCAACAAGCGAAGGATTCTTAAGATACTACAATATTAATACTCATACAAGTAAAGATGGTAAAATGATTATTGCTAACAGAAGAAATGCTGCAATATTACTTGTTGAACCTAAAATTAATTGTCCTTTTGATGGAACAATTAACATTGATTCATTACATGAAGAAGTTATTATTACAATTTCTAAAGGTAACGAAGAGAAGAAATATTACTTAAGAAAAGATTCTATTGCTAAACCAAACGAATTAGCTGGAATTTCAGGTAAAATTGAATCTAAATTATATTTACCATATAAAAATGGTGATACAGTTAAAGCTGATGAATCAATTGTTGAAATAATCAAAGATTCATGGAATGTACCATCACGAGTACCATATGCATCTGAATTATTAGTTAATGATGGAGCTCCTGTAACAAGTGAAATAACTTCAGGTTCAACAGGAACTATTAAATACTTTAAATTAACTGGTGATTACTTAGAAGCAGTTGATAATATTAAAGTTGGTGAAGTTATTACTAAAAAAGGTCTATTTGCAGTAGTTATAGATGATAAAGATAGAGAAGCTGAAAGATATTATATTTCAAGAGATTCTGAAATCGTATTAGAAAATGATGCTAAAGTTACTAAAGGTGATGTTATTGCTAAACCTTCTGGTGAATCACATGTTGTTATTTCACAATGGGATCCATATGCGAATCCTACTATTGCTGAAGATAATGGTAAAGTAGAATTTGAAGATATTATTCCTGGACTTACAGTTCAAGAGCAGTATGACGAATTAACTGGTACATCAAAATTAGTTGTAAATGAATATATTGCAGCTGGTTATAAACCTGCAATTTTAGTAAAAAGTGCAAATGATAAAGTAACTAGATATGTTTTAGATCCTAAAACATCAATCAATGTTATAGATGGAGCTGATATTTCAGTTGCTGATATTATTGGTAAAACACCTAAAGCTGTTGCAAAATCAAGCGATATTACTGGGGGTCTTCCAAGAGTATCTGAATTATTTGAAGCTAGACGTCCTAAAAATATTGCTGTATTAGCAGAATTTGATGGTGTAATTTCATTTGGTAAACCACTTAGAAATAAACAAAGATTAATTATCACAAATAATGCTGGTGAAAAATCTGAGACATTAATTGAAAAAGCTAGAGAAATTCTAGTAAGAGAAGGTGAATTTGTACATGCAGGTGAGAAATTAACTGATGGTCAAACTTCTTCTCATGATATCTTAAGAGTTTTAGGTGAAAAAGCATTAAATGAATTTATTGTTGCAGAAGTACAAGGTGTATATCGAGGTCAAGGTGTTAGTATTGCTGATAAACATATTGAAGTAATCTTATCTCAAATGTTAAGACAAGTTAATATTGTTGATCCAGGTAACACTAAATTTGTAACTGGAGATATGATTTCTAGAAAAAGATTTACTGAAGAAAATGCAAGAATTATTAAAATAGGTGGAGAACCTGCTTTAGCTGAACCAGTATTACTTGGTATTACTAGAGCTGCTGTAACATCTGATAGTATTATCTCATCTGCTTCATTCCAGGAAACTACAAAAGTTTTAACTGAAGCAGCAATATCTTCTAAAATGGATATGTTAACAGATCTTAAAGAAAATGTTGTTATTGGTAGAACTATACCAGTAGGAACAGGTCTTTATAGAGATCAAAAAGTAGTATTCGGAACTTCTGAAAACTAAAAATAAAAAGATAGAATTAATATTCTATCTTTTTACTCATTTAAAAATATAATCACAATTTAATTTAATAAATTTTGCATAATTTTGCTATTATTTCATCATATAAAATAAAAATAATTTTTAATAATAATATTATTTAAAATTAAAAAAGAAGAGTTTATGAAACGTGTAGAATTATTAAGTCCAGCAGGAAACTTAGAAAAACTTAAAATTGCTTTAGCATATGGTGCAGATGCAGTGTATGGTGGAGTTAGTCACTTTAGTTTAAGAATAAGAAGTGGAAAAGAGTTTACTATGGAAACTTTTAAAGAAGGTATTGATTATGCTCATAACCTTGGTAAAAAAGTTTACGTAACAATAAATGGATTTCCTTTTAACTCTCAAATAGAATTATTAAAATCGCATATTAAAAATATTGCAGCGCTTGAACCAGATGCATTGATTGTTGCAACACCAGGTGTAGTTGCACTTTGTCATGAATTAGCACCAAATATTCCTATTCATTTATCAACACAAGCAAATGTTATGAACTATCTTGATGCAAAAGTATACTACGATATGGGTGTAAGAAGAATAATAGCAGCACGTGAGATTAGTCTAAAAGATGTTGAAGAGATAAAAAAAGAACTTCCTGATTTAGAAATAGAGATATTTGTACATGGATCTATGTGTTTTGCATATAGTGGTAGATGTTTAGTATCATCTGTACAAATGGGAAGAGTTCCAAATAGAGGATCTTGTGCAAATGATTGTAGATTTGAATATACACTATATGCTGGAAATGAAGAACATGGTACATTATTTAGACTTGAAGAACAACCAGATATTGGTACATATATTTTCAATGCTAAAGATATGAATCTATCTGCACATGTT